>OQVQ01000778.1_pt1 | contig 14102 bp, 9 predicted proteins | sample 1691491 | NCBI WGS metagenome assembly OQVQ01 (sample SAMN03418252, study PRJEB22391) | human gut metagenome | biome: human-gut; feature: organic feature; material: feces | host: Homo sapiens | place: Tanzania | collected 2013-01
CGTTCATTTCTTTGAATATAGGGAAGAAGACTTCCTTTAGGATCTGCATATCCCGGAAATAGCCGCTCGGCAGGTTGCCGGTGATGAGCCGGATGGTGTTCGGCACCCCCTGAAGCTTGTTGCAGTGCGCCCTCACGAGTTCAAACACGTCAGGATTCTTCTTGTGCGGCATGATGCTGGAACCTGTGGTCAGTGCGTCTGGCAGATGGATGAACCCGAAGTTCTGGCTTGAAAACAGGCATCCGTCCATCGCGAGCCTCCCGACGGTCTCGGCGACTGATGAATATGCGAACGCGACAGCCCGCTCCATCTTTCCCCGGGTCATCTGCGCATATACTGAATTGTAGTCCAAGTCCTCGAAACCAAGCAGCACCGTCGTCAGAGTCCTGTTCAGCGGCGCTGACGAGCCGTAGCCGGCTGCGGATCCCAACGGATTGAGGTTCACCACATCCCAGGCGGCCTTCATTATGCTGAGGTCATCGCAAAGGCTCTCGGCGTAGGCCCCGAACCAAAGCCCGAACGAGGACGGCATCGCCACCTGAAGGTGGGTATAGCCTGGAATCAGCACATCCTTGTACCTCTCGCTGGCCTCCTGAAGTGTATTGAAAAGCGACTCGACCTTATGCACGGTATTCTCAATCTCCGCTCTGGCGTAGAGTTTCAAGTCCACCAGCACCTGGTCGTTGCGGGAACGTCCCGTGTGGACTTTCTTTCCGACATCCCCAAGTCTGCGCGTGAGCATAAGCTCGATCTGCGAATGGATGTCCTCCACATCCTCCTCCACGTAAAGCTCTCCCTTGCAGGCGGATGAATATAGTTCCTTAAGCACCGGCAGAAGCTTGTCGAGATCCTCTTTGGAGAGAAGCCCGACGCTCTCCAGCATCGTGATGTGGGCCATAGTGCCCATTATGTCGTAAGGGGCGAGCTCGTGATCCAGCTCACGGTCATTTCCCACCGTGAACGCGTCGATCCTCTCGTCCTCCTTGAATCCTTTGTCCCAAAGTTTGTTCGCCATATACAATCGTGTATTGATATCAATACTGCAAAGATAGCAATAATGAAGTCCTTTTCAATTTGAATATTCCTTGAAAAGGTCAGAAGAATCAAAAAATATTTCTCAATTCTTCTGTTTTCCGTTGGAAATCCGTAATTTTGCAAGATTTTTAATAGTATATGCAAGAGATTAGGAACATCGCGCTCATAGCGCACGTCGATCACGGCAAGACGACCCTTGTGGACAGGATGATCTACCAGGCCAACCTGGTGCGTCAGCCAGAGAATCTGGGCCAGCTGATCCTCGACAACAATGACATCGAGAGAGAGAGAGGTATCACAATCCTCGCGAAAAACGTGTCTGTCACCTACAAAGGTGTCAAGATCAACATTATAGACACTCCGGGGCATAGCGACTTCGGAGGTGAGGTGGAAAGGGTTCTGAATATGGCCGACGGTGTTCTCCTGTTGGTGGACGCTTTTGAAGGCTGTATGCCTCAGACCCGTTTCGTGCTTCAGAAGGCCCTTGAACTGGGCAAGAAGCCAATCGTGGTGGTGAACAAGGTGGACAAGCCGAACTGCCGTCCTGACGAGGTTCAGGAGGAGGTGTTCGACCTGATGTGTTCCCTGAACGCCACGGATGAGCAGCTCGATTTCAAGACGATCTTCGGCAGCGCGAAGCAGGGCTGGATGTCGGACGACTGGAAGAATCCTACCTCGGACATCACCCCTCTTCTGGACGCCATACTCGCCGAGATTCCGGCTCCAAAGGTGGTTGAGGGTACGCCTCAGCTTCAGGTGACATCACTTGAATATTCCCCGTACGTCGGACGTATCGCCGTGGGCAAACTGACAAGAGGTGAGCTCAAGACAGGCCAGCAGGTCAGCCTCTGCAAGAGGTATGACGTTGTGGAGAAGCATAAAATCAAGCAGCTGATGGTCTTCGACGGACTCGGAAAGGCCAATGTGGATAGCGTACAGTGCGGTGACATCTGCGCTGTTGTGGGCATTGACGGCTTCGAGATCGGCGACACGATCGCCGACAGCGAGAATCCTGAGGCCCTTCCTCCGATCTCCATCGACGAGCCTACGATGAGCATGCTCTTCACCATCAACAATTCCCCGTTCTTCGGCAAGGACGGAAAATTCGTGACTTCGAGGCACATCAAGGATCGTCTCGACAAGGAACTTGAGAAGAATCTGGCTTTGAAGGTGAAGCCGGGACTGAACGCTGACTCGTTCGTGGTCTATGGACGTGGTGTGCTTCATCTGTCCGTACTCATCGAGGAGATGCGCCGCGAGGGATTCGAACTTCAGGTAGGTCAGCCTAAGGTGCTGGACAAGACCATCAACGGACAGCGCTGCGAGCCTATCGAGGATCTCTCGATCGAGGTCCCGGAGCAGTTCGTAGGGTCGGCCATCGAGCTTGCCACCCGCAGGAAGGGAGCCCTTCTCCACATGGAACCGAGAGGTGACAGGACGCTGCTGAACTTCGATATTCCTACCCGTGGACTTATGGGACTCAGGAGCAACCTTCTGACTGCATCCCAGGGCGAGGCCATCATGGCGCACAGGTTCAAGGAGTACCAGCCTTACAAGGGTGAGATCGGGAACCGTACCAACGGATCGCTCGTGTCCCTTGAGACGGGAACCGCGATCGCATATTCAATGAACAAGCTTCTGGACAGGGGCAAGTTCTTCATCGATCCGGGCGATGACATCTACTGCGGGGAGGTCGTGGGTGAGCACACGAGGGAGAGAGACCTCAACATCAACATCTGCAAGACGAAGAAGCTCACCAACGTGCGCGCCGCCGGCTCTGACGATAAGGTTGTGCTGCCGCCGCCTGTGAAGATGTCTTTGGAGGAGATGCTTGAATATATTCGTGAAGACGAGCTTGTGGAGGTGACTCCGCACCATCTGAGGATGCGCAAAATCCTTCTTGATCCGATGGACAGGAAGCGTTCCGGCAACTCCGGTGATGACGAATAGTCAAACTATTCACGAAAAGATTTTATATTCGGAAAATTTTTTATACCTTTGCAACCCTTAATCTGTTTACCGGATCGATGGAAGAGAATTTTATAGTTCCAATAAATGGATTGACCCAAGGACGGACGGAGTTCCGTTGGCGGGTGGGGAAGGAGTTCTTTGAGCGTTTTGAGAATTCAGAGATTCTGGCGGCGGACCTTGACATAGAGGTCTTTGCGGAGAAGTCTGGGCATTTCATCGGGATTGACTGTGATGTCACCGGCGATGTGACTGTGGCTTGCGACAGATGCCTTGAAGAGTTGAGACTCCCGGTTGAGACCGGTTTCCGTCTGAGCGTCAAGTTCGGTCAGGAACCAGCCGACAGCAACGATGCGGAGGAAGGGGAGAGGGAGATTGTCTGGCTTCCGGAATCGGATGCGGATTTTGATCTTGGTCAGACAGTGTATGATTATGTCTGCCTGTCGCTTCCGGTCCAGAGGGTTCATCCTGAGGGTGAGTGCAATCCTGAGGCTGTGAAATATCTGAGTTCTGAAGATGGACAAGAGAACGATTCCCAAGGCAAGGATGCTTCATTGCCGTTCGCGTCACTGAAGGATCTGATGGATAAAGTGAAATAATAAATTAAAGAATAATTAACTATGGCACATCCGAAACACAAAGTCTCCAAACAGAGAAGAGACAAGAGAAGGACCCATGACTTCGCTCCGGTTCCTACTCTCGCTACCTGCCCTAACTGCGGCGCAACAGTGATGTATCATCACATTTGCCCAGAGTGCGGTTACTACAGAGGACGTCAGATCATCGAGAAGAGCGCGGAGTAGTCTCTTCGGTAGAAAACTAATGGTCCCATAGTTCAACGGATAGAACGGAGGTTTCCTAAACCTTAAATATAGGTTCGATTCCTATTGGGACTACAAAAGAGGCTCGCCACGAAGGCGGGTCTCTTTTGCGTTATTTGGATTATTTGATTATTCTGATTAATTTCGTAAGAAGATTATTCGATTATGCCGCCACAGATGCTGCCATCATTGCTGCTTTACATCCTTGCGCTGGGTTACACACCGGGGCCTTCCAATCTGTGTGCCTTCCATTCAGGAATCCATTTCGGAAGGAGACACGCGATGCGGATCTGGTGGGGCTTTGTGATCGGATTCCTTCTCATCGACACGACTCTGGTGTTGATGGCGCACTTCCTTGGCGATGCCCTCGGCTCTTATGTCAAGTGGCTTTCCTATGCCGGTGCCCTCTACATGGTCTGTCTGGCGGTGATGATCGTTGTCAGATCCGGTCAGTCGAAAGAAGACATGGCAAAATCCTGCTCCATCAAGACCGGAATCATAATCGAGGTCACCAATGCCAAGGTCTGGATGTTCTGTCTGACGGCCTTGGGGACATTCGCGCTGCCATATTCAAGTTCTTTGATTGAATTGGCGAAGGTAGGCGCCCTTCTCACTTTGGCGGGTCCGGTGGCCAATCTGGTCTGGCTTGTGGCGGGGTCCGCACTGAACAGTCTGACTGAAAAATTCGGCCGTGTCATTGATGTGATACTTGCCGCCGCGTTGATTCTATGTGCCTTGATGCTGATCCTGTAGCCGTCCTATCGGCGCGGGAACCTTACCGTGAAGCACGCTCCCTTGAGCATGAATGACTTGGAGTAGAAGATCTCACCGTTGCATTTCTCAAGGATATTCCTGCATATCGACAGCCCCAGACCGGTGCCGTTGCTCTTTGTCGTGAAGTTCGGCGTGAAGAGCCTTGAGCGGTTCTCGTCGCTGACTCCGGGGCCGTTGTCCTCGAAGACGATGTCGTAGAATCCATCTTTGGAGGACAGTCTCAAGGACACCACGATTCTTCCCGGGAACCGCTCCTCCCCTCTCTCCTCGGCCTCTGCCTGCGCGTTCTCTATGGCCTGCACCGCATTGTTGATAAGGTTGACGAAAACACGTGTCAACTGTGGCTTAGGTCCGGTGACCGTGGCGTCCTCCAGTCCCATGTAGGAGAACTTGATGTTGTCCCTGCTGTCAAACAGGTCGATCTCCTCTTTCAGGAGCCTGTCCAGATTGATTTCGACAGGCTCCTCCGTGTAGAGCTTCGCGAATGTTGAGAATTCGTTGGCAGTGTCAGCCAGCAGGTCGATCTGCTTGAGCACCTCCTCGGAGATCTCGTCGAACCTCTCGGTCCATGCCGGATTGCCGTTCTTTTTCATCCTTATCAGTCTCTGGATCTGAAGCTTGATAGGTGTCAGAGGGTTCTTGATCTCATGAGCCACCTGCCTTGCCATGGTGGCCCATGCCTTGTCCCTCTCGGCCTGTGTGAGTTTCATCGTGGAGTTGTACAGGTCGTGAACCATCAGGTTGTAGGCCCGCACAAGACGGGAAACCTCGTCGTCACGCTCATAGACAATATATTCAAGATTGTTGATGTTGGCCTCGTTCATCTTTCTTCCCATCTCGGAGAGAGGTTTGAACATCTTGTCCACCGCCTTTGCCGTGATGAACCTTGCCACAAGGAGCAGGATCATGAACACAGTGATGACCGTGATGGAGTGCAGCACCGCCTCCGACTTGAAGTCAAAGCTCTCGTCCGTGAACGGGGAGCACATGATCGCGATCATCTTGCCGTTCACGTTGAACAAAGGCGCGTATAGGAAATATGTCCGCTTGGAGCCGATGTTTTCCTTGCCGATGAAGTACCTTTTGTTCTTGTAGATGATGCTCTCGAACGCATCCTGATTCATTCTGGAGCCAAGAAGCATCATGTCGAACACCTCCGGGGTGGTGGAACGGAACTCCTTGCCGCCGGTAGTGTACAGAGTGATGTCGGACTTCATAGTGTTGCTGATGTCCTCCATGATTCCGGATGTCATCAACGCGCTGAATTCGGTGTAGTCCCGGACATGGCGGCATCTGGTCTGAAGCAAGGTCTGGAGGGAGTTGATCTTGTCGGCCATCGAGGATTTAAGGTTGGCGTTGTTCCTCCTGTAGACGAACAGCACGCTCACTGTGGCCAGCGCGATGAGCGTCATGATCAGGGCGACCATCATCGCCGCGTTTATCCTGGATTTGTAGTAGTTGCTCTCGCGGTGCCTTGGATGAATCCTTGTGAGTGTCAGGAGAGTCAGGCAGAAGTAGAAGACCAGCGTCAGGAACAGGAAGGCCACGAAGTAGGTGAAGTCATCTGTTTTCGGTCTTGAGACTATGATCAGATCGCTGTCGGAGATATTGTTGACAAAATGCGTGAATCCGTTCATCCGCACTACTCCGTCCTCCGCCTTGTTGATCTCGTCTTCAAGATCCTTGTCCACAAGCGTAGGATAGGAATAGTTGCCTTTGTAGGACGTGAGAGACTTGTCCGAGTACTTGGCGTAGGAGTATCTGGACGGAATCAGCACATCACCCGGAGCCGAGTAGCCGAGCAGCTGGGAGTAGCCCCTGTTATCTCTGTTCGACTTTGGGGACACCCGCAGGAGCATCATCGTCACCCCGCTGCCGTAGTTGTAGTAGGCGAAGCTTCCGACGTACAGACTGTGCCCTCCGGAGTCACGCATGTACCTGAACCTGGATTCTTCCGAAATCGGAGTGCCTCTTGTGACCATCTCCGTGAAATAGGCTATGACTCCCTTGTCCTTCTCGTTCTCGGGGAACAGCTCCACCAGAATGTCGTAGTCCTGTGAGGCCCTGAGCATATAGCTTTCGATGACCCTGTTCAGGATGCCGTTGCCGTTCCTGATGGCCGAAAGCGTGGCGATCAGCTGGTCGGAGGCGATCTTCTCCTCGACCCGCCTAAGTTCAAGTTCCAGGCTGATGTCCCTTTCTATGGACAGTCTGTTGGCCCACACGTTGACCCTGTTCTGCTCCTTGCGGAACCCAAGGACGCCGGCCATGATCACCATGTAGGCCGCGAAGACTATTGCTGTGACTGTCCTGCTTCCTGCGGAAAAGAAGTCACACCTGAACCCGAAAAGGTGTTTCAGAGCCGGCATGAGCATCTGCGTAAGGAGTGGAATGGTCATCAGGAGGCTGATCAAGGTCAGATAGACGAGGCAACTGAATATGTTGAGGTCGTTCAGCCGGTACAGCTCAAGGGAGATGTTGGAGTTCAGTATGATGCTTCTGAACGTCACATGGACGAAGACGAGAACCCCGGCGATGAGAAGGAATATGCAGACGGCATAAAGCTCCAATGCCAATTTACGGTTTCGGGTCTTTAGGATTCTTCTGAATATGTCGTTTCTTGTCACGAAGGTGCAGCATACACTCAGGACGATGAGCAGTGACGCTATCAGAACGGCTCCCAACGAGTTGAACAGCTGTCCGTCCGCATAGACCGTCGGGGAGAACAGCCGGGAACTGTTCTTCATGTTCTCTCCCCACAGGTATGTGGCTGTGATCACGGCGAAAAGCCCGGCCAGAACCAGCAGAAGCCGTTTGAGGCTTTTCTTTTCGGCCAGATGCAGCAAGGAAGCGATGACAAAGCAGGCTATGGCGAACCAGATCATCGTGGAGTGGGTCGCCGCGGATTGTCCGGTGACGGAGTTCGCCACAATCTTGAACACAGGCTTGCCGTCGATGATCGCGGCGGAGCCGCAGCTTTCGGACAGTGGGACAATGGCATAGTTGCGTCCCAGTCCCAGTTTCCGGTTTACCCCGTTCGGGCTTTCATCGGACATTGAATCGACTATCTCAAGTCCGGCTATCACTTTCCTGCTTCCCAGATTCTCGGACTTGACAAGGTACCATTTCTGACCGTAATTGACGAACGACACCTCCGGGGTCACTTCGGCGAGAGGGGAGTAGATGCTCTCCCTCGGCTTCGACAGGCGGGGAAACACTATCCTTGAGGCGATGTCGTCGTTCCTGACAGGGAACTGGTTGCTCCACGATTGCAGGGTGTCGTCGATGTACCGGTAGATGACCATGTCGGAAGGCACGTCGTTGTGTCCGGCCCAGACACGCCTGTCAGCCGTGAGGGCTGAGCTGATGTATTCATCAAGGATGTGCATTCTTCCGGAGACGTTCCGGCTGACCTTGACCGCCTCCCTTTCCGTGTTGCCCGGGAGCTTGCTGACGGACAGCGAGAACACCAGGAGAATGATGGCGGATGCCAGAAATCCCCCTGCAAGACAATTCCTTATGCCAAACCTTCTGATGCTCATTCGTGATGGTAAGGTTCCCCTTTGATTATTGTGAAGGCACGGTAGAGCTGCTCTGTGAATATGGTTCTGACCATCTGGTGCGAGAATGTCATCCTTGAAAGGGACATCTTCCCGTCGCACCTGGCATAGACCGCTTCCGAGAAGCCGTAGGCGCCGCCGATGACGAATACAATATCTTTGCCACCGCCAAGGGTCATCTTCCTGATTTCATCGGCGAATTCGACGGAACGGTACTCTTTTCCGCGTTCATCCAGCAGGACGACCCTGTCGGAAGGCCTTATTGTCTTTAGGATCAACTCCCCTTCCTTGTCCTTTATCTGTGCTTTCGAGAGCGCGGACGTGTTCTTCAGCTCAGGGATCTCTATGATGCTGAACGGCACATAATGCGACAGTCTGGATGAATATGTCTCCAAACCTTCCCGTACCCATCCGATGTCGGTTTTCCCGACTGTCAGCAGGATGATTCTCATGACTCGGCAACAATGTAATCCTTAAAAAAACTTCTTAATCTGAGGCAACTTATTATTTTCATGTTCCCTAACATCTGGTACAAAAATAACAAGGCCGCTTCAATTTTTCAAAAAAGGTTCTATAAAATAATGGCTCGGAATTTGTAAAGAACCTACCCTTGTCATGAAGGTCTTTGCAAAGATATTCACAGCGGTTTCCGTGCTGCTGTCCTGCGTCAACGGCTATGCCGCCGCTGACAGCTATGATGTCTTTGTGCCGATAGCCAAGTATCTTGGAAGGGGGGACGCCGAAAGATTGTCTGTCTGGTTCGACGACAATCTTGAGATCACGATCATGTCCACGACCAATGATTCCAGCAAGAAGCAGGCGAAGCAGATTCTCAAGGCCTTTTTTGACAATCACACACCTCGCTCGTTCGAGATCAGCCACACCGCGTCGCGATCCAATTCGAAGTACGCTTTGGGCTTTCTGAACGCAGGCGGTGAAGTTTTCGAGGTCACGATCTTTGTCAGCAACTGCGGCGACCGGTACAAGATCCAGCAGTTGAAGATTGACAGGATCAGGTGATTCCTTCCATTCAGGCCAAGCAATGAAATTCGACTTAAGGCACATATTCAGAATCCTGTCTGTTACCACACTCCTGACCATCCACTTTCTTCCCGACGCTTCGGCGCAGGCGACAAAGGTGAAGGGACGTGTTGTGGACGCGTCCACAGGTGAAGGAATTCCTTTTGCGGGAATATATTTCAAGAACTCGACCGTCGGAGTCTCCGCTGACATGGACGGCTATTTCTCTTTGGAGACAAGAGACACGCTAAGTGTGCTTTCCGCCTCCATCCTTGGCTACGAGGAGCAATTCAAGAAAGTCAACAGACGAAGTTTCAACGAGATCAACTTCAGGCTTAAGCCAATTCATGACGAGCTTGCCGCCGCCGTGGTGAAACCGGACGACCGCTACATGCGCTCGATCCTGCGGAAGATCGACGAGGCCAAGGTGAGGAACAATCCGGAGAAGCGTCCGAGGTACAGCTGCGATGTCTACACGAAGATGGAACTGGATGTCACCAATCCTGAAAGCCCGATGATCAGCAAATTCCTTCCCAAGGACTTCAAGTTCGTCTATGACTACATGGACACCTCTGTTGTGTCCGGCATGTCGTTCCTGCCGGTCCTGATTTCAGAGACGACGTCCAAGTACTATCACAGGAAGGACCCTCCTTCAAACAGGGAACTCATCAAGGCGACCAGGATCTCCGGTGTGGACAACAATCCGGTGCTGGCCCAGTTCACAGGCAACATGTACGTGAAGACGAACTTCTACGACAACTTCATCAACATCTTCCAGGTGGAGATTCCGTCACCGCTGTCCTCCTCGGGCATGACCTATTACAACTACTATCTGGTTGACAGCCTTAAGATCGAAGGCCGCAAGACCTACAAGATCCGCTTCCATCCTTCAAAGTGGGTGTCCTCTCCCACATTCGACGGAGAAATGTCCATTGACGCGGAGGAATACGCGCTCAGGGATATTCATGTGCGGCTTAAGAAGGGTTCCAACGTTAACTGGGTCAGGGACATGACCATTGATGTGGAGAACCGGCGCCTGCCCGACTCGACATGGTTCTACAAGCAGGACAGGATGTACGTGGATTTCTCGCCCACAATGCGGGATTCATCCAAGATAGTCACATTCTTGGGAAACAGGCAGATAGACTACTCCAATCCGGATTTCGTCACCACCTACAGGGAAGACAAGGAGGACATCAACGCCCAGGTGCAGGCCGGCAAGGATGTCATCAACAACGATGAGAACTATTGGCAGAGTGTCCGCCCTTATCCGCTGAGCGCGAAGGAGCAGGGCATCTACAACATGGTTGACTCCATCAAGAACGTGCCACTCTACAAGGATGTCTACGCCTTGGCCGAGATGATTGTCAACGGATTCCTGAACACCAGGTACGTAGGTTTCGGACCGTACTCGTCCGTTTACAGTTTCAACGATCTGGAGGGTGACAGGTTGCAGCTCGGAGTCCGCACCACCAAGCATTTCAGCCGGAAGATGCGTTTCATGGGCTATGCGGCCTACGGGTTCAAGGACAAGACGCCGAAGGGCGGCGGAACGGTTGAGTTCATGTTCGACAACCAGCCGACCAACAAGTTGACGGTCTCGTACAAGCATGATGTGATGCAGTTGGGCAAGGGTCCGTCGGTCTATGGCAGCGGAAACCTCATGTCTTCGATTCTGGCCAAGGCCAACAGTCAGAAGATGAGCATGGTGAATGACTATTCCCTCTCCTGGCAGAAAGAATGGTCGCAGAACTTCAACATGATCTTATCGCTGGAAAGCAGAAGGATATTCTCGAACCCGTTCGTGCCGATGGCCTCCTCGGACGGGAAGGTCTTCAATTCGGTGGGTTACAACCAGGCGCATCTTCAGCTGCGTTTCTCCAAGGACGAGATTGTCACCAGAGGGGTCTTTGACAAGAACTATCTTTACTCGAAGTATCCGGTGGTGACAATGGATCTGATCGGTTCCACAAAGGGAATAGGGAAGAATGAATATTCCTACTTCCGACCCGAGCTTACCGTCCACTACGTCCTGCCGCTTCCACCTGTTGGACTTTCCCGGTTCGACATGAATGTCGGGACTGTCGTTGGACAAGTCCCGTACCCTATGCTCAAACTCCATGAAGGTAACGGAACGTACACATTCTCACGGTATTCGTTCAACTGCATGGACTACTACGAGTTTGCCTCTGACTTGTGGGTCACAGTTTTCTGGGAACATAACTTCAAGGGATTCTTCCTCGGGAAGATTCCTTTGCTGAAGCGTCTGCAGTGGAGGGAAGTGGCTTCCTTGAGGGCGGCATACGGCACGGTCAGGAAAGAGAACAACGGCATCATCGGGGCGGAGGATGCCGAGGCCGTGATGCTTTTCCCGGAGAAGATGGGCAAACTGAACCGTCCTTATGTCGAGATGGGAGTCGGAGTCACGAACATATTCAGAATCCTGCGCGTCGATGCGTTCTGGCGGATGACTCACCGCTATGAGGTGAAGGAGGGGGTCAAGGTGCCTCATGACAACCGTTTCGTCGTCACCTTAGGTCTGGAGTTCAAGTTCTGATCCGTGTGTCATCCCTGATGCCCTTTCGTGCGCGGAAGCGACTCCTCTGCTCACGGGCGCTCCCTCAGAAGGCCTTTCGTGCGCGGAAGCTACTCCTCTGCTCACGGGCGCTCCCCCTGATAGCCTTTCGTGCGCGGAGGCGACTCCTCTGCTCACGAGCTCTCCCTCAGAAGGCCTTTCGTGCGCGGAGGCTACTCCTCTGCTCACGAGCGCTCCCTCAGATGGCCCTTCGTGCGCGGAGGCGGCTCCTCTGCTCACGAGCGCTCCCTCAGATGGCCTTTCGTGCGCGGAGGCGACTCCTCTGCTCACGAGCGCTCTTCGGAGAAGCGGGGTTGTGTCGTTTTTTCCGGTTCTTTTCCATGACTAGCGCGATGTAAAACGATTAAAGCCTCGGAGAGTTGGATAAAAATACTGAAATTAAATAACTTTGCGGTTGCTATGCCTAGAAAGTTGACGATACTGCTGCTGGTGGTGATCTCATCGGCGCTTCTGAGTGTTCCGTTCCTGGTTCCGGGGACGGGTTGGCTGTCGTTGGTCGCTTTCGTGCCTCTGCTCTGGGCGGAGGACATTGCCACCGGGGACGGGATGAAGGGATTCTGCTGGTGGCACTACCTGTGCTTCGTGCTGTGGAACGCGGCGACGACCTTCTGGGTCTGCAACGCCACGGTCGGCGGAGGAATATTCGCGATCCTTGCCAACGCCCTTCAGATGTCGCTGGTTTTCGGGCTGTTCCGTTGGAGCAGGAAATGGCTCAGCGGCGCGCTTCCTTACCTATTCCTCGCCTTTGCCTGGATCGCCTGGGAGCGGTGGTATCTCACGAGCGCGCAGATCAGCTGGCCTTGGCTTGTGCTGGGCAATGCCTTCGCCCGCACGACAGGATGGATCCAGTGGTATGAATATACCGGGACACTCGGCGGCTCGCTCCTCGTCTGGGCGGCGAACCTCAGTGTGTTCGGCATTCTGGAGTCTCTCGCTTGCGGACGCTGGATGACATTCAACCGGAAGGCGAAGTCGGCGGCCCTGCTTGGGACCCTGGCCTTGTTCGTCGCTCCTCCGGTCGTGTCTTTGTTCCTGAGGCCGGAGCCTTGTGAGGAGACCCTTGACGTTATCATCGCCCAGCCGAACATCGATCCGTACAACAAGTTCGGAGGAATGACACAGGAGGAACAGAACGAGTTGCTGATCAGTCAGTTTGAAAATATCCCTGACAGCATTCCCGTGCTTCTGGTGGCTCCGGAGACATTCACCGGCGACGTGGTGACGAATGACCCGTCCTCAAGTCCGACAGTAAAGAGGCTCACCGCCTTTCTTGAGGAACATCCGAACGCTAATCTGCTGGTCGGGGCCTCTTCAAGAACCTATCTGAAAAGGGCTTTGAGGCCTTCCTACACCGCCCGCCGTGCCGGTGACGGTGTCTGGATGGAATCGCACAACTCGGCCTTGATGCTGGACGCGTTCAGCTTTCCGGAACTGTTCCACAAAAGCAGGCTGGTCGTTGGGGTGGAGATGACACCTTACCCAGCGTTCTTCTGTAGGATAGACGATTGGCTCGGCGGTGTGATGGGGCGCTGCATCGGCCAGAAGAAGCCCGGACCGCTGCATTTCAATGAATATTCCCACGCTGCTGATTCTGTAGGTTCATCTGTCATTGGTAGGGAAACCCTTTACGGCGGGGATATTCCGGACGGTAATGTTACTGTGTCAGAGACAATCCCTGTCGGCTGCGCCATCTGCTACGAGTCTGTCTACGGCGAGTATTGCGCTGAATATGTCCGCAATGGCGCCCGTCTTCTGGCCGTGATCACCAACGACGCCTGGTGGGGCGACACCCCGGGCTACGTGCAGCACCTGTCATATTCATGCCTCCGTGCCATCGAGACCCGCCGCTGGATCGCACGCAGCGCCAACACCGGCATCTCCGCCATCATAGATCCGTCCGGGAAAGTGGTCTCCCACACGTCCTGGTGGCAGCCGGAGGTTCTGAAAGGCAAGGTCGGACTAAGTGACGAACGGACTTTCTTCACCATCCACGGAGATTTCATCGGCCGCATCTCCACCCTCATGGCCGCCCTTGTTATTCTCGCCGCCCTTGTCCGCCGTTTTGCTTTCTTGTTGTGAAGAAGGGGAACTGACCATTGAACCCAATATTAACGGACAGTTCCATGAGGACATATTGTGCAGTATGCGCCTTAACATATCGAATGAAACTCGGTCCGATATACAATGCACAGCGAGATGGTCATTGCGTGACCCACATGCGAATATAATTGAAACCGGCGAAGAATATGTTACAGTAAAAGCAATGTCTGCGACATGGCTTGATAACCATGTGTTCCCACAAGCTGATTTGCATAGGCACTATATATC
>OQVQ01000779.1_pt1 | contig 14100 bp, 12 predicted proteins | sample 1691491 | NCBI WGS metagenome assembly OQVQ01 (sample SAMN03418252, study PRJEB22391) | human gut metagenome | biome: human-gut; feature: organic feature; material: feces | host: Homo sapiens | place: Tanzania | collected 2013-01
GTTTTGAATTGTTTGTTTGAAGGTTAAGAGCAAGCTCTTCCCCTGCTGCTCACCTCGGCAACCCGGACAAGTTCGATTGCTCTCGGTTCGGGCGCCGGGTTGAGAGTAAAAAACTTCAGATCCGACCGCTTCTTCCAAGGAAGACAGCGGTGCTGTCTGACTGAAATGCGGGAAGAAAATGAAGATTTTTTCACGACCTCTTATCTTTGACGAGATACTAACCGCGCTTTCCGCCGGAGTCCCCAAGCAGCTCTGGCCGGAGAAGCTTTGTCCGCTCAAGAGCCTGCTCGTCCTGCCATTCACGGATCAGTTTCGGATTGCCGCTCAGAAGGACCTCCGGCACCTTCCAGCCTTTGTAGTCGGCCGGTCTCGTGTAAACAGGAGGGGAGAGGAGTCCGTCCTGGAAACTGTCACTCAGGGCTGAGGTCTCGTCTGACAACGCTCCCGGGATCAGCCTCACGATCGAGTCCGCCAGCAGGGCCGCCGGAATCTCGCCGCCGCTGACCACATAGTCGCCCACGGAGATCTCGCGGGTCACCAGATGCTCTCTGATCCGGTGGTCTATTCCTTTATAATGGCCGCAGAGGAGGATGAGATTCTCCTTCAGGGAGAGCTCATTGGATATTCTTTGAGTCAGACGCTCCCCGTCCGGGGACATGTAGATGACATCGTCATATTCCCGCTCCGCCTTCAGCTCGTCGATCATTTTCTCCACCGGCTCGATCATCATCACCATCCCCGCGTCGCCGCCGTAGCAGTAGTCATCCACCGTGGCACGCGGGCCGAGGCCATATTTCCGGATGTTGTGGACGTGTATTTCGACCAGACCTTTCTTGATCGCCCGGCCCACGATCGAGTGGCTCAGCGGGCTGTCCAGAAGCTCCGGAACGACTGTAAGAATGTCAATTCGCATAGAATATTGTTTTTCCTTTTTGCAAAAATAGGCTTTTTAATTGTTTTTTTAGGTATATTTGCGGATATGTTGAAACTCTTATAATTAAACTGCTTTATGAGTGAAGGTAATATTCCTGAGGTTAACCAGACCCCAGATGTAGAGGAAGCTCCAAAGGCTCTCAATGAGAATGTAGAAAATCCTGAGGTGCAGGAAGTGGCTGTCGAGGCCGCGGACAATGCCCCGGAAGTCCCACAGGAGGTGGTTGACGCGATTGATGGAGGCGAGGAAGCCGTCGGGGACGAGGAAGGCGGAGTGATTCCGGTCGATCTCGGAAGTCTCACGCTCGCCGAGTTGTCGGACATGTTCGACAAACTTTCCCAGGCCGAAGACAGGATGAAGAGGTACAAGGAGGCTGAGGCCATCAAGTCCGCTTTCTACAAGAAACTCTCGAAGGAGAAGGCCGAGGCCGGCTTTGGAGCGAAGGTTGACGAGCCTTCGTCAAGGGAGGATGTCATAGATGAGGTGACCCCTGCGGCCCAGACCGAGGAAATGAAGGATAATCCGTTCGAGGCCATGGAGACCGCGTTCAAGGGCGTTTATGCCAACTATAAGAAAGAGCGCGCTGAATATAACCGCCAGCAGGATGCCCAGAGGGAGGAGAACTTCGTCCGGAAGCAGGCTGTCATCGAGGACCTTAAGAACCTCGTGGAGAAGCAGGAGGATGTGAACTCCACATTCCCGGCTTTCCGAGAGCTCCAGAACCGCTGGAGGGAGATCGGTCCGGTTCCGGCCACGAAGTTCCGTGACCTGAACGACACATACCAGTTCTATGTGGAGAAGTTCTACGACATGGTGAAGATCAACCGTGACCTTCGCGACCTTGATTTCAAGAAGAATCTTGAGGCCAAGGAAGGCTTCTGCGAGGCCGCGGAGAAACTCTCAGAGAATGAGAATGTCGTCGAGGCTTTCCGCGAGCTTCAGAAGCTTCACGAGCAGTGGAAGGAATTCGGTCCAGTGGCCAAGGAGTACCGTGATTCCATCTGGGAGCGCTTCAAGGCCGCCACAGCCGTGATCAACAAGAAATATCAGGCCTACTTCGAGGGACAGAAGGAGAAGCAGCAGGAGAATCTTGCTGAAAAGACCAAGCTCTGCGAGCAGGTGGAGGCCATCGCCGGGAAGGAAGTCAAGTCCTCAAACGAGTGGAACGCCCTTTCGACCGAGATCGAGGAGATCCAGAAGACCTGGAGAACCATCGGTTTCGCCACCAGAAAGGAGAACCAGAAGATCTACGACCGCTTCCGTGCCGCCTGCGACAAGTTCTTCACCCGCAAGAGGGAATATTACACCCAGTTCAAGGACTCCATGAACGAGAACATGGAGAAGAAACTCTCCCTGATCGAGCAGGCCGAGGCCTTGAAGGACAGCAAGGAGTGGAAGAAGACCACCGAGGCCCTGATCGCCCTGCAGAAGCAGTGGAAGGAGATCGGCGCCGTGCCTCGCAAGAAGTCCGAGCAGCTTTGGAAGCGTTTCCGCGCCGCCTGCGACGAGTTCTTCAACGAGCGCGACAAGAACGCCAAACCGGAGAACGACTTCCACGGCAACCTCAAGGCCAAGAAGGCACTCATCGAAGAGATCAATGAATATGTCCTCTCAGGCGACGCCACTGCTGATCGTGAGGCGGCCCGCGCCTTTGTCGAGAAGTGGCAGGGAATAGGCTTCGTTCCGTTCAAGGAGAAGGATGCCGTCCAGGCAGCCTACACAGAGGCCATGCAGACCAAGTTCCCGGATTTTTCTTTGAGGGCTCCGAGACAGGGTTCCGGCAATGGGGGCAGGAACGGAGGGTTCTCCAGAAAGCCGCTCAGCGAGAAGGATCGTCTTGTTCAGCAATACAATAAACTCCAGCAGGACATTGACACCTACGAGAACAACATCGGTTTCTTCTCGTCATCGAAGAACTCCGCTCCTCTGATCCAGAAGATGCAGGAGAGGATCGACGCCGCGAAGCAGGAGTTGAAGGATCTTGAGGCTAAGATCCGCAAGGCAGAGGTGAGCGAAGAAGAGAAGTAATCAGGGGATGGACAAGAACACAATCACAGGTATTGTCCTGATAGGCTTGCTCCTGTTCGGCTTTACCTTCTATCAGAACAAACAGTATCAGAAACAGGCGGCCTATCAGGCACAGTTGGACTCGATAGCGCTTGTCAAGCAGATTCAAGCAGATTCGATAGCCGCCGTTGAGGCGGCGCAGAAACTGTCCTCAGACACGGCTTCGGTAGTGCAGGTGGCTGCTCCGGTGAGCATCTACAAGGATTCTCTTCTTGAGGCCGCACATTCAGGCGAGGCACAGATCGTCACTTTGTCCAACGACAAGTTCGAGGTGGCTTTCACCACGAAGGGAGCGCAGCCATATTCGGCAAGACTGAAGGAATATAACGCTTACGGCGGCGGTGAGCTTTACCTCTTCAAGCCGGAGATGAGCCGCTATGATATTCAGATCTATGCCGGCGAGACGATCAACACGGTTGATTTCAACTTTGTGGTCGCCGAGAAGACTGACACATCTCTTGCGATGCGCCTTCCGTTCGCCGGAGGTGGCTACATCGAGCAGAGGTACACGATCGCCGAGGGGGCATATTCAGTGAAGAACTACCTCTCGTTCGTCGGGATGGAGAATGTCATTCCAAAGAATGTTTTCTCTTTCGATGTGGACTATTTCGTGACCATGCCGAGGATGGAGAAGGGATACAAGGGTGAGGTTCAGTACTCTAAGCTCGACTACTATTTCAACGGAGAGAAGAAGCCGGAGGACATCGCCAAAGGACGCAACGCACAGAAGCGTGTCGATGCCAGGGTGTCTTGGTTCGCTTTCCAGCAACAGTTCTTCTCGGCCATAATGAGGGCTCCGCAGGAGTTCGCGTCGGCTGATTTCGCTCTGAACTATTTCCCTGAGGACGACGAGAGTCACAACCTGATGACTGGTGAGGCCCGTATGAGGATGGATTTCCAGCCTGGGCAGCATGAGACAGTGGTTCCGTTCGAGTTCTACTTCGGTCCTAACCATTTCAGAACCTTGAAGTCATACGACCAGAAGTACGAGAAGATCATTCCTCTGGGAGGTTGGCTCGTGGGTTGGTTCACCAGATTCGTGATCATCCCTCTGTTCGACTTCCTGCACAGGTTCATCTCCAACTTCGGAATCATAATCCTGCTTATGACCATATTCATAAAGATCGTGGTCCTTCCTTTCGCCTACAAGTCGTACTCTTCTTCGGCCAAGATGCAGGCTATAAAACCGGAGATTGACAAACTGAACGAAAAGTATCCTAAGCAGGAGGACGCTCTCAAGAAGCAGCAGGCCCAGATGGATCTCTACAAGAGGGCAGGAATCAGCCCGATGGGTGGCTGTCTGCCGATGCTGCTCCAGTTCCCGATCCTTTGGGCGATGTTCCGCTTTTTCCCGGCATCTATCGAATTGCGCCAGCAGTCTTTCCTATGGGCCGATGACCTGAGTTCGTACGATTCGATCATCGATTTCGGCACGAGGATTCCGCTGATCGGAGACCATCTCTCATTGTTCGCTTTGCTGATGGCGGTGTCAATGTTCTTCTATTCGAAGATCACGACCGCGTCCCAGCCGGGCGCCAACGACCCGCAGATGGCTTCGATGCGCTTTATGAGCGTGTGGATGATGCCGATTATGATGTTCTTCATCTGTAACAGCCTCTCAGCCGGTTTGAGTTACTACTACCTTCTTTCCAACCTCATCACAATGCTTGAGACCTGGGTGATCAGAAAGTGGTTCGTGAATCCGGACGAGATTCTTGCCAAACTGAAGGCCACCGAGGGCAAGAAGATGCCTAAGAGCAAGTGGCAGCAGCGTCTTGAGGAGGCTCAGAGGATGCAGGCACAGATGCAGAGGGAGCAGCAGAAAGGCCGCCGCTAATCTGCTCTCAATGAATATTTGGTAATCATGAGCCCACTTGAAAAAGTACCATTCGCCACTTTTTACCCCTGTTGGAAGTACCTGTGTGGCACATGTTTTTCAAAAAAACGACTTTTTCAAGTGGACTGAATTTTTGTAACGTGAAAAATTCAGGAATGAAATTTCTTCTGGCTGCTGGGTATGAGGCCGAATTGTCTATGGAGCGGAATTCTATCGGCTGCCAATTCTGCGTTAGCTGATTTTGCGATCGTGTAGCCTACGCTCGCTGCCAAGTGACCTCGCTTGATATGTGGGCGGTTACTCGGTTGCAGAGAGTTCGGTTGCTGAGCGTGCTGTTGCTTAGAGTTCGGTTGCTGAGCCTGCCGAAGCATCAACATGTCGGGGCTGGGGTGAGGCTGTTAGAAGTTGCGTGGCATTTAATTCGTTGATAGTAAATATTTTGAACATGAGATCTGGTGCCGAAAATATGACTGGACTATATGGCTTATCTGTTGATTCTCAAAATGTTGTCTGCCACGGGATTTTTCATTATCTTTGTCCTTGAATATGAAAGGACAAGCGACAGTTGTCAAAAACGCGGGAAGCCATTTCCTGCTTTCGAGGTTGCCGGATTGGCAGCCTTTTCCAGCGGTGCTCAAAGGTAAGGTGCGTCTGAAAGGCAGCGATGCGACCAACCCAGTGGCCGTCGGCGACAGGGTGACTTATGAATATTCAGAAGAACCCTCCGCCACGCATCCGGCCTCGATCGTCGAGGTGCTTGACCGCAAGAACTACGTGATACGCCGCTCGACCAACCTTTCCAGACTGTCGCACGTGATCGCAGCCAATCTGGACCGCGCTTTCATAGTCGTGACCCTGTTTTTCCCGGAGATCAAGCTCCCGTTTCTGGACAGACTTCTGGTGACCTGCGAGGTCTATGGCATCCCGGCCACCATCGTCCTGAACAAGGTTGACATATTCAGAAAAGAATTTCCTGAGCAACTCGTTGATTTTCATCGCATCTATGAGAGCGCTGGCTATCCGGTCATCGAGACTTCAGCTCTGACAGGTGAGGGCATTGATGAGTTGAAGGCGGCGATAGGTTCGCCGGAGGAAGGTCACATCTGCCTTTTCTCCGGAGAGTCTGGAGTAGGGAAGTCCTCCATCATCAAGGCTTTGGATCCGTCTCTGAACCCGAAGGTCGGCAACATTTCGTTGGCCCATCTTCAGGGCCGCCACACAACATCCCTGTACGAGATGTACCCGTTAAGTTCCGGAGGTTTTATCATTGATTCCCCGGGCCTTAGAGGCTTCGGCCTTGTCCATCTTGAAAAAGAAGAGATTGCCCTCTACTTCCCCGAGATGCTCAAATTCTCCCACGACTGCCGTTTCACCCCCTGCACCCACACCCACGAGCCCGGCTGCGCCGTCAAGCAAGCCGTGGATGCCGGCCAAATCTCCGCCGAGCGCTACAACTCCTACCTCGGAATGCTCGAAGAGGACAAGAAGTTCAGGTAGAAGACGATCTTCCGACATCATAATATTCACTGAACTTGTTGCCGAATCATCTTTTTGTATTACCTTTGCAAAAAGAGTAAAAGGTCTTACTATAAGATATGGTACTGGAAAAGCAGATACTGATGTTTCTTAACATCGCGCACAACAGCGTGAAGCAGTGTATGTCGGAGGTGTTCCAGAAGGGAGGATTCAACCTGACTCCGGAGCAGTTTCTGGTGATGGACACACTTTGGGACGAGGGGGTGCTGACCCAACAGCAGATCGCCGACATCACGATGAGGGACAAGAATTCAATCGTGAAACTGATCGACGGACTGGAGAACAGGAAACTTGTCCGGCGAGTGAGCAACCCTAAGGACAGGAGGCAGAACCTCATCGAGGTCACGCCATATTCCAGAAAAATCAAGGACAAGGTGACTGAACTTTCGCTTGAGGCGGTCGCCACGATCGTGGGAGACATTCCGCGTGAGGATCTTGAATCTTTCGTCAAGACGTTGGCGAGGATGGAAAGGAATATGAATCCGAAGTCCGACCTGGAGGCTTTGGCTAAGAAATATCCGACTAAAAAGAAAGGCGATGGGACGACTGTATGACCTCCTGATGAAGGACTACCGCCTGAAGGAGGGACTTAACGCCTGCATCAACTGCGGCACCTGCACGGCCATCTGTCCGGCGGCGGAGTTCTACCGTTACGATCCTCGAAGGATCGTGGACATCGTCCAGAGCAAGGACGATGAGGAGATCGAGAAACTGCTCAAAAGCGACACGATCTGGTACTGCGGAGAGTGCATGAGCTGCGTGACGAGATGCCCTCGGAAGAACGCTCCGGGACTCATTATCATGGCTCTGCGGAGCCTGTCAATAGACTTGGGCTATTTCATCGAGTCGGAAAAGGGCCGGCAGCAGTTCCTGTTGTCCAAGGATCTTTGCGCCAACGTGTTGGACTACGGCTATTGTGTCTATCCGCGCCGTTTCGACTACGCCGGACATCCAGAGGCCGGAAAGGTCTGGGAATGGGAGGAGAAGCACTTGGACGATGTGTTCGAGAGGCTCGGCGGCAATCTTGACGGCGAAGGGCCGGGAGCTATGCGCCGCATCCCGCAGGAGGATCTTGACCAGCTCAAAAGGATCTTCGACGAGACCGGGGCCACCGAAAGGATGGAGAAGGTGCGGGAGGCGGGTCTCAGAAAGGCCGCCGAGATGGGTCTCACCGAGGACGAGTTCATGGCAAAAATCTACACGGACAGCGATCCGAAACACTTAAACCAATAGCCCTCAATGATCTACGAAGGCAAACAGAAGATCTGGTCAGACTACCAGAAAGAGATTCCGGACGATCACTATTTCTACGTCCGCAGTTGCATCAGACAAAGTTTCTTCCCTGCGTCGGAGGCGACTTTCCTAAGAATGACAAGACAGGAACTGGGTAAGGACATATTCGAGACAGAGCATCACACGACTTGCGGCGGCATTGCCTACCACTCGGACACGATCCCTCAGGAGACGGTGATGACGATCATCGCGCGCCAGTTCGCCCTGATGTCAAAGAACGGCTATGAGAACTACGTCTGCTCATGCATAACCTCATTCGGTCTCTACTGCGAGACGATGGAGACGTGGCGCGAGTTCCCTGAACTGGAGGCAAAGGTGCGGGAGAACCTCTGGAAAACCTGCCATCTGGAGTTCGCCAAACCGAAATTCCTCGTTCATGCCAGCGACCTGATCTACAAATATCGCAACCTCATCGCGGCGCAGGCGAAGCACAAGCTCGTGAATATCCACACCGGCCGCCCGCTCCGTGTGGTGGAGCACATCGGCTGCCACTATTCGAAGATGTTCCCTTCAAAAGGAGTCGGGGGCGCTGAATATCCTTACGTCCTCGTCGGTATGATCGAGGCGTGGGGCGGCGAGATCGTGGACTATCCGGAGAGACGGCACTGCTGCGGCTTCGGATTCCGGCAATATCTCGTCAAGGGCAACCGTGGATATTCCCTGTCCAACACCCACAAAAAGTTCGAGAGCATGGAGCCGTTCCACCCGGATATGATCATCACCAACTGCCCGGGATGCCCGTATTTCCTTGACAGATGGCAATATGTGATCGCCGAGTCAACGGGCAAGACCTACGGGGAGGAGGGACACGGAATCCCTGTCTTCACCTATGAGGAAGTGGCTGGACTTGTCCTTGGCTACGACCCTTGGGATCTCGGGCTCCAGACCCACCAGGTCAGTGTCGAGCCGCTTCTGGACAAGATGGGTGTTGAATATGACCCTTCACGCAAGTTCCTCGGCAAGAACGGAAAGGACATCGGCCGCCCGGGCTGCTGCACTTGCCTGAAATAGTTTTATGAATATTCCAAAGCATACCGTTTGAGCCACTTTGTGGCGAAGGTAAGTCCCTGGGGAGGGATTTAGGGAGGGGGTAACGTGGATTGATAGATGGGTGGTCATCTTAGAACGTAAGATAGTTTTTTTTCAGTTGGTAATTACCTGCCGGCGATAGATGAAGTTATGAAAAATAATATACTTATAATAGGTGGTGGCCCTGCGGGCCTTGAGGCTGCCTCCGGACTCCAGAGGCTCGGCTACAATGTCATCCTTATTGAAAGGACTTCTATGTTGGGCGGACACCTGGCCTTGTGGGACAGACTGTTTCCGGACGGAGTATCGGCCTCGGCTGCCCTTGACGGGCTGCTCGGAAAGATGGACGGTGTCAAGTGCTTCACTGACACCGAAGTGCAGTCTATAAACAGGTTGGACAAATCATATAACGTGATTCTCTCCAACGGCATCACCGTGCTGGCTGACGCCGTGCTGGTGGCCAGCGGCTTCGACCTGTTCAAAGCTGAAAAGAAAGAGGAATATGGTTACGGGATCTATGACCACGTGATCACCAACGCTGATCTGGAGGCGTGGTTCGCCTCAGGTTCTGATGTGCGGATCGACAACCCCAAGAAAATCGGTTTCGTGCATTGTGTCGGCTCCCGTGACGAGAAGTCAGGCTGCCGCTCCTGCTCGAAAGTCTGCTGCGCCACGGCCGTGAAGCAGGCCTGCGAGATGAAACAGGCTTTCCCTGACGCTCAGGTATATTGCTTCTATATGGATCTGCGAATGTTCGGCCGCCACTACGAGGATCTTTACCTCAGTGCGCAGAAGGAATATGGTGTGCGTTTCATCCGTGGACGTGTCGCCGAAGTGTCTGAGAATGTGGACGGAAGCCTTATGGTGAAGGCCGAGGACACCGTGGCCGGCAAGCCGTTGAAAGTAACCCTTGACCTTCTCGTGCTGATGGCCGGAATGAGGCCTTCGGCTTCCGGAAAGAGGGTCGGGGAGTTGCTTGAGATGCCTGTGGAGGAGGACGGATTCTTCGCCGTGCGTGACGGAATCCTGGCCGGACAAAAAAGCCGGCTTCCGGGACTGTTCCTTGCCGGGGCCGCGACAGGTCCGAAGACCCTGCCGGAGACTCTGGCCGATGCCCGCGGGGCTGTCGTGGAGATTGACAGGTACTTGTCCGACATATTCCCGGACGCCAAGAATTACAAGACTTTGCTTCGAGAGAGATGGTAGATTTCGGTTTTGGTCTGGTCCCAAGTTCCAGAATAAATCTTGACCTGTTCGACAGGGCGAAGTTCGAAGAGTTGGCCGCGGCAGAGCCGGATGTGCGCAAGTGCATGGCCTGCGGAAGCTGCACCGCTGTCTGCACGGCCGGACACTTCGTTCAGACGAGTCTCCGTGCCGCTATCGAGGAACTTCACAATGGCCATCCTGACAAGGCTCTCGGCCTTCTGAAGTCCTGCCAGCTTTGCGGAAAGTGTTCGATGGTCTGCCCGCGCGGCATCAACACCCGACATCTCATCCTGTCAATAGCTAAGGTGTATGGCAATAAATAGTTATTAATTCTCAATTTTAGTTATTTATACTGCCCTTACGTGCGGACGGAAAACAGTAGAACTTGTTCGGAATGCTGTGACAATGGCGGGGAAAGGGCTATCTCTTAGGTAACAAAATTTTCAGTACGAAATGAACCCTCTATTATATTCATTGCCCCTTCAGGCGGCTCCGGAGGTCATCGACAGGATTCCGTCGGGCTACAGCAACTTCGTGATTCCGTTCGTGGTCGGCATCAGTTTCATGCTGATCTGGCTGACTGTGGGATTGATCAGGCTTCTGGCCAAGATTCCTGCAGACGACCGCAGACGTTTCTGGAAATCATTGATCACGCCGAAGATCGCGCTGAAAAACATCAAGGACCTGTTTTGCGACTGCCTTTTCCACACGAAGATCTGGAAACGCAAGCCGTTGCTCGGCTACATGCACTCCTCCATCGCCTTTGGATGGTTCATGCTGATTGTGCTTGGACACATTGAAGTGGCATTGTTCGTGCCGAAGCATCTTGCCTGGACGGACGGAGGGCTTTTCTACCCGATTTTCTACCGCTTCTTTGTCTGGATCAATCCCGGTCACGTGACGCTCCGGGGCTGGTTCTTCTTTTTCCTGATGGACTTTTTCCTGCTCTACGTTCTCACCGGAGTCGGAATGGCCATATTCAAAAGGTTCAGATCCATCGTGTTGGGAATGCGCCACACCACGAAGCCGTCGCTGGCCGACCGTGTGGCTCTCTACAGCCTTTGGATGATTTTTCCGCTGAGGCTTCTGGCCGAGAGCTTTACGGCGGATCTCAGTGGCGGAAGTTTCCTGACGGTTCCGGTCAACCACCTGTGGCACTGGATATTCGGTGACAAACTATTCTTCATGCCGGTGTGGTGGGCATATTCAATATGCTTGGGGCTGTTTTTCGCCGCGATGCCGTTCAGCCGGTATATGCATATCCTGACCGAAGTCCTGTGGATCTTGCTGCGCAACGCCGGGATTCAGCCACGACATCCTCGCAAAGGTGTAGCGGAGGCGGAGATCTATGCATGCTCCAGCTGCGGCTTGTGTCTGGACGCCTGTCCGATGAACGTGCAGAAGAAGAATCTGAAATATTCATCGGTCTATTTCATTCGCTTTTTGCGCCGGCATAACGAGAAGAAAATCAATGCGATAGCTGACAAGTGCCTGATGTGCGACAAGTGCCATGCGCTTTGTCCGGTAGGGGTTGACGCTCCGGCGCTCCGCCGCGCGCAAAGGGCTACGGTGAACAATTCGCTGCCGTATGACTATTCGTACCTTATGGAAGGTTCGCTTGGCTCGAATAGTTCATCTGTTTCTACTTGTGTGGCTGCCAATGCTTGCTCAATTACTGCCGGCTCAGTCGCTTCGACAAGAACAGCGACCGCTCATGCCTCGCTCACTGATCCATCCCCTTCGCTCACTGAACCTGTCGAAGTGACCACAAATATTCAAAAAACATCCGAAGACTGGAAAGTGATGTATTTCGCCGGCTGCATGACCCATCTCACCCCAAGGATCATCAAATCCGTGGAAAAAGTCTTCAAGTCCGCCGGAGTGAACTACATCTTCGCCGACCGTGACGGAGGAATATGTTGCGGCCGTCCTCTGATGCTGGCAGGCAAGACCGACGCCGCCTACGAGACCATCTCCGCCAACCGGAAGATGATCCTCGGCTCCGGCTGCCGCACCCTGGTCCTCTCCTGCCCGATCTGCTACAAGATTTTTAAGGATGAATATGCTCTCGATGGCATAGAAGTGCTTCATTACACGCAGTTTATCAAGCGTCTGGCCGATGATGGAAAATTGAATTTAACCACGGGTGATGAACGGATAGTCTATCACGATCCGTGCGAGCTTGGCCGTGGCTGTGGCGTTTACAAAGAGCCTCGCGTGGTTCTGGGGCAGATTGGCAATTTGGTGAAAGCCACCAAGGAAGGCGACGAGAGCATCTGCTGCGGAGGCAGTCTGGGCAGTCTCACTCTCGATACACGTGACCGTGCCAAGATCACCGAGTCCTCGGTAGCTAACCTCCTGGCCAACAATCCTCAGACCATAGTCACGGCTTGCCCTCTCTGCCTCAAGACCTTCTCCGAGTCCGTTCCCGGGACTGTCAAGGTACAGGACTTCGCCGAAACCGTTTCCCGACACCTGTAGCCCACTTCTTACATTTCCTTTGGCATAATAGCGCCCTCTGGAGTACAAATGCGAACAAGGTGAACTGAAAGCCGCTTGAACCTCCCTTTTAAACCTTAATGGCCGGAAGCGGGAGTCGGGCATAATTCCATAAAGCGCTGATTATAAAGCGGTGAGCTGTCATCCTTTGGCTTTCAATTAGTTATAAAACGGTGATCTCCTATTCTGACTGGCAATGTTTTATAAAGTGTTAATGCTGAAAACTTTATAAAACACGTGTATGAATGAATATGACAGCATTGGCGATTTGGCACACCGCGAAGATGCCATAGGCCACAGAGAGCCCGCTGAATCCCCAGACATAGAACTCCACAATAATCCACAGCATCAAAATGCCCCCGCACATCAGACCACTCAGGGCGTCATACTTACTCTTGCTATGGATAAGATAGATGGAAATCATGTTGGTGATTCCGTTGACGATCAGCAGTGCGAACGCGGAGCTGACGAAGTTGCCGAACATGAACGAGAGGAAAGGGAACGCTTCCCTCAGCATAGGGAGCAACGGATCCATCTGGAAAGTCACCCCGCTCGGATCGTATATCATCATCCCGAAACCCATGACCGCACCAAGGGCGATAAAATATCCCCAAAACAATTGGATGCCACGTACAATTTTCAATTTCATGATATTCAGTCTAAGAAGCTGTTTAGAATTGTTTGAAATGTTCTTTGAGGTGAAAAATCTTCATTTTCTTCCCGTGATAATTCTCAAACAAGGAATGTAGCATATTCCAAGAAGAGCGGCGACACCGGTTGATGACATCTCAAGCCATGAAAAATTCTCTACCAGCATCGTTATTCCCCAGATCGTTCTCCCGAAGAAGACAACCAACATAGTGATGACCGCGATCTTCTGGAGTGGCATCCGATGGACGAGTCCAAGAACCGACAGCCCGTAGCTTCCGGCGATAAAAAACGCAACGGCGATGCAGACCGTGATCAAATACGGCAGCCCGGCTCCATGTGCGGCAATCTCACCCATCATCCCGTTTATCCCATAGATGTTGAACACTGCCTCAAGGCAAAACAGGCAGGCCAGATGCCCCGCCCCGATCGCGAAATGCAGAATCGCTCCCAACAAAACCAACTTTCTCATACTTTAATTTTATGAATATGCTTATGAATATGCTTATGAATGTTACAATGTCACCTTTATGAATATTACTGACTCAATCCTCTCTGGAATGGGTAATGCAAATCTACGCAGTAAATGCATTCTCCGACCTAATTACTTATGGACAAAATGCTTTGTTTAACATCTTGACTATTAAGACAATCATTGTGGGAGTCATGGACAAGGCCGTCGATGCGTACTCCTTTCTCCTGCATTCCGCACAATTATTGCCTGATCACATTCCGGAAAAACTGCCATGATAATCCGGAGTGACAAGGAGATGATGGACTGACAATGACTGTCAATGGGTGAGTGGCTCGGAAAGGGATGCGACTGTCAAATTGGCATATTCATGGGATTGGCATAACATTCGATAATACTCCTGACGTCTGGCTTTGAAATGAGGCCGGGCAAAAAACAAGCTCCCGAAGCCGGTAAACGGAAACGGACAGAAAAATGTCCGGGTTCGGAAAACGGATGCGGGCAGAGAAAGACAAAACAAGAAAAATAGGAGATTAAGAATATGGGAAAAATTATTGGTATCGACCTTGGAACCACGAA
>OQVQ01000783.1_pt1 | contig 14065 bp, 9 predicted proteins | sample 1691491 | NCBI WGS metagenome assembly OQVQ01 (sample SAMN03418252, study PRJEB22391) | human gut metagenome | biome: human-gut; feature: organic feature; material: feces | host: Homo sapiens | place: Tanzania | collected 2013-01
ATCCACTCTTCAAGCTGAATTTACAGACCGAACACAAGGTCGTCGCCGTCCAATTCATCAAGTTTTTTGAACCCAAGCGAAATATACAGGGATTGAGCCTTTTTGTTGCACTCCTCCGTTGCCAGCTTAATCTGCTTTTGTGGGTCAACCGCCTTCAGTATATCTATGGCAAGCTGTGCGGCGGCTTTTCCATAGCCCTTTCCTTGCTGCTCTGCATCAATAAAGTAGCTCCACGAATGGGCGTCACCGCCACCCAGCCATTCGTTCAGATTGATAAAGCCGATAGGCTTATCATTTTCATTATAAATAATGCATGGGTAGTTATCGTCCCTGAACAAATATGCTCTACCAACAGAAAACCATGCGGGGTTAACAAGTTCCTTTTGTTCTTCCGTCAACCGACAGTCATATGTCGCATATATCAGGTCATCCATTGTTAAAAGCGGCTTAATTTTTACACGTCCATTCCGCCAACACTCGCCGGAAAGCTTTTCAAGCTTTTCACGCAGCGACATAAAATCACCCCAATCAAATTTTATAATGCCTCCGCACCGATTTTTCCACAGATATATGCGGCAAATTCGCCCGCATCTCCGGAAGCTAAATCACACTTTTGTAAAAGCAGTGCCTTTTCATTATCATAAATAAGCAGCCACAGATGCTCTTCTTCAAAAATTTCATTTATGCCTTCATATGGAATTTTTTGCTCCTCGCCACAGGCAAAAACAGTCATTCCGTAGTCATCAAAAACCACCTTGACCGGATTTTTCTCAAAGTCGGCGGCACTCAGCTTTTCAGCAACGTTTCAAACATAACGGTTTCAGGCGGCGTCGTTACCGCAAAGGGCGGCAGCGAAAATTCATTCGGTATCGGCGGCGATTATGCTTACGTCTCAACCTGCACAGGACTCAAAGTAACGGGCGGCTCGGTAAAATCCACCTTTACGGTCACTCCGACAGACGAAAGCGGAAATCCCGTTTATCCTATGATAATCCCGAACCCGAACGGTGCGGACGTGTACATTGACGGCGTGAAATATTCCGCAGCGAATCACTCCGCTCTCGACGGCGATACAAGTCTTTACGCTTATCTTACAAAAGACGAACACACCGTAACCGTAGGCGGAATCCCCGTTTATCTTGCGGAAATTCCGAATTCGGACGGCGCGGATGTGTACATTGACGGCGTGAAATATTCTGCCTCGGCGAACCGCTCCGTCTACGACAGCGACACAAACCTTTACGTTTATCTGACAGGTGACGACCACGCTGTTACCATAAACGAAAGCACAAAGATTTACGTCTTTGAAAATTCGGCTTTTGAAGAAATGAACGTATATTTCGCGCCCGAATTCGGCATTATCCCCACGGAAGACGGCATGACATGGGATGGTGACACCAAAACGCTTACCCTTGATAATGCTACGGTAGCAACATACAGCAATACAGCCGATGTTGAAAAAGTTGATATATTCTTCCTGATTCCCGCAGATACAACTATTGTCTGCAAGGGCGAAAACGCCATTCGTTTCAACGATCATACAGATGGATTAACGGGCTGTTCGATAAAGTGCAAAGGCAACCTTACCATTGTCGGCGAAAGTTCTGTCAATGATAAGCTTGACGCAAACAACTCCTTAAACAATGTAAGCACTTACCATACCGCATATAACATTATTTCCTGCGCAGGAACGCTTGAAGTCCGCTCCTGCAAATTAAGCGTATTTTCAGAAGCGCTCGCTGTTTCGGCTGATAATATAGTTATAAGCGGCGACGGGTACATGATGGCGCAAAGCGCAGACAAAACGGCTCTTTCCATTCCGAACGGCATTGTAATCGACAATGACGCGGCGATCAACATTAAGGCGGAAACAGAAAATACTGACGAGTTATTTGTCGGAGACATTACCTGTGCAGCCGAAAACTGTGACGTCAGTAAAATATACAATAGTACAGCCAGCCTGCTGGCATTTACTCAGGCGAACATAGTTATTGAAAACGGCGCAATAAGCGGAAAAACGAGCAAAAACTTCTCCTCTGATATTACCGCAGCGGTTTACGGCGCGGATATAGCCACTTCCGTTACCGCAGGCAGCGACGCTTCCGACTTTTTCGAGGCGCTTCCCGACGGTCTGAGCGCTTCGGTAAAGAGCGTTTCGGGCAACACCGTAACATTTACCGTTTCGGGAATTCCTTCGGCGATAGCAAGCGGCGAATATGAACTTAACGCAGTAAAATTCATTGAAAACTTTGGTACTTTGAATTATCTGTACTATGAAGAATATTTAAAACAATACAAGGATACCGCGAGCGAAGAAATACTTGCACAGCTTGAAGCAGACCTTAAAGTTTGGAAAGAATCCTCCTATACGGTATCCGGCGATACGTCTTTTAATATAGAAGACGGCAGAGATTTTATAATTACAGGACGTCTCAGAGATGTTGTCGAGGGCGAGGATTATACATACGAAAACGGTGTCCTCAAAATTTTAACAAATGCCTATGTAACTATAAAGAACAGAGATCCCGACGTTCCGACGACGGACCGTATCGAAGTAGAAACAAACATAAACGTTCCGAACAGGGATATGTTCAACATAGCCCTTGCGGGAGTAAATATCGACGTTTCGGATATTGATGACACGGCGGCGATCGGAATACTTTCCGATTTTACAGGCGGCTCCATTACCGCCAACGAAAATACCGTAAATATATTAAAGAGCGGTAAGAACCGCGCAGGCATAAACGCCGCGCCCAACTCAGGTTCGCTTAATATATACTGCTACGGCGATCTCCGCTGCTACGGCGGAGAAAACGGCGCAGGTATAGGAAGCGGAAACGGCTTACAGCACCCTCGCCTCATTATCGAAAGCAGCTCTCTCATGGGTAAACTAACTGCTGTCGGCGGAAAGTATGCGGCAGGTATCGGCGGCAGCACAGGCAGCTATCCTAACGAGATACTCATCTCAGGAATCAACATAAACGCAATAGCGGGCGAGCAGGCTGCGGTGAATGTAAGCGTATCGGGGTCAAAGACATATTTCGTGGTCTTTGTTCCTATTTTTACAGTGTGGTCCTCGCCCGTAACGTAGGGATAAAGATTGGTATCGCCGAAAACTTCGTGGTTTTTCATCGCAAGCGCCGCGTCGTCGATATATACCGTTTCGCCGTTCGGATTGCTGAGTTCAAGCAGATAAAGCGTTTCGACCGCGTTCTGACATTCGCAAACGACGAATGGAGCATAGCTTCGGCAGTCGTAACCGCCACCCCGAAAGCAAGCGTAATTCCCCAGAACGTTAAGGCAACGGCGGGCGACAAGAAGATAACACTCACATGGAGCGCAGTCGAAAACGCAGCGCAGTACCGCGTTCAGCGCCTTGTCGGCTCGACATGGACAACCGTTGCAACTCCTACGGCAACAAGCTGCACAAACGGCGGTCTTACCAACGGCGAAACCTACAGCTACCGCGTTTTGGCACTTGTTGACGGCAAGTGGAACGGCGCTTCGGCAGTCGTTAAGGCTACTCCGAAAGCATAACCTAATACTAATTTCTAATCAATATTAGGCAAAAATTCTCGTATAACCCATATATGCAAAGATTATACTCGATTTTTTGTATAGTTTTTAATTGGTGCTGGGTATAAATTCAAAAAGGTCTGCGGCGTTTTATTGGCGATTAGCCTTAAGCGCTGCGAACCTTTTTTATATGCAGAAAACCTCTCCGTATCGGATACGGAGAGGTCCTGTTTTTATTGGGTTATGCGGCTTATGCCTTGGGTGTTGCGGAAACCGCCGCCGAAGCAGACGTCCACTTGCCGTTCACATAAGCAAGTACGCGATAGCTGTATGCCGTGCCGTTTGTAAGACCTGTGTTGGTGTAGCTCGTCGAAGTTACATTTGCTACAGTGCCCCATTTCGAATTGTTAAGGCGCTGAACGCGGTACTGAGTTGCGCCCGAAAATGCCGACCATGTTATCGTAACTTTCTTATCGCCTGCCGTTGCCTTTACATTCTGCGGTACGGAAACTGCCGCGGGCTTAGCGGAAACTGCCGCCGAAGCGCTGCTCCACTTTCCGTCCACAAGCGCCAGAACGCGGTAAGAATAGCTTGCGCCGTTTGTAAGACCTGTGTTGGTGTTGCTCGTCGAAGTTACATTTGCTACAGTACCCCATGTCGAGTTGTTAAGGCGCTGTACGCGGTACTGCGTTGCATTTTCAACAGCGCTCCATGTGATAGTTATCTGCTTATCGCCTGCGGTAGCCTTTACGTTCTGCGGGATAGTACCTGCCTTGGGCGCTGCGGAAACAGCTTCCGAAACAACTCCCCATGTCGTGCCGTCGCTTGCAAGTACGCGGTAGCTGTATGTCTGACCGTTGACTAAGCCTGTGTTCGTGTAGCTTGTCGAGGACGTTGTCGCAACAGTTCCCCACGATGTACCGTTAAGTCTCTGAACGCGGTACTGGACTGCTCCGTCGAGCTTATCCCATGTAACGGTTATCTGCTTATCGCCTGCCGCTGCCTTTAAATTCGAGGGTGCGGGCAGCTTAGCTCTCGGCGAAGCCGTAATGGTATTGCTTTCGTCGACATACTCGGTTTCGTTCATTACAACGCCTATTGCGAATGTATATTCCTTGTCGTTTTCAAGGTCGGTTACTGTAACGCTGTTTGTTTCGGACGTGCTGCAGTATATGCGTTCGCCGTCCTGAATAATGTATGCTTTATAGCTTACGCCGGAAAAATCGACCGCGTCCCATATGAGGGTAAGGGTCTTATCGCCCGCTGTCGCCTTGAGGTTCTTTACCGACTGCGGATTGATAATATACAGCGTGTTGAGTTCGCCGCCGCGCATTTTTTCGTTTACTGCGCGGAGTTTTCCGTCCTCGGTCTCCTCCTTGCGGGATTCGACAAACGCGCCGATCTCTGCGATCTTATAACCGTCGGTATCGCTCTCGTCGATCATATCCGTATAAGAGGTCGCCGCCGTATTGAAACCGAAACTGTTGTCTGTAAATCTCCAAACGTCATCGCTGTCCTCTTTCTCGAGAACAAAGTAGAACTTAACCGTATAATCCTCTGCGGAATAACCCTCGGTATCGCTCGTGAACGTGATCTTATCGGTCGATAAGGTCTTATAGGCTTTCTTAAATTCGGCAAGCGTCATTCCGACATACTCGCCCGAAAATTCATCTGCGGGCATTGATGCGTGAGCGCACGCGCCGTCAGTATTGTCGTCCTGCTGATAGCTTGCGTAGACCTGCTTATAAGGATTTATGACAACTTTTGCAGCCGCGCGGGTATCTTCCTTAAATTCAAGTACAATTAAGGAATTTTCGGGGAGTGAACGGATAATTTCGCTTACCGCGCCGTTTTCTCCGTTCTTCGCCTCAACGACAACTTTTACCGAAGTGACTTTATAATCATCTTTACCTTCAAGAATTGAATAATACGTTGAGAAATTAAGCGTGAAATCCTCGTCAAGCGCGTTATTATACCAGTTGAGCCACCGGGTATCGGTTCCCTCGTCGTTATCGACTATAACTTCGATACGATAGTTATATGCGTCAGCCTTTGCGCCGACGGAATCCGCAAAATATCCCGGAGCCTTGATAGAAACCGACTTATAATCGGCAAGAAGTTCGGAAACCGTTTTTCCGATAATTTTGCAGCCGCTGTATTCATAGTCCGCTCTTGCGGTCATTCCGCCTGCGTTTTCATCGTTTCTTGTGTACATATACGCCGTCGAAGCGATAGGCTCAAGTTCAACGTTTTTGCGCGTATCCTCGCGGAATTCAAGCGTAATATGGCTTCCGTCGGAAAGACCGCGGATAGCTTCGCTTACCGCATGGCTCTTTCCTGTGCTTTCGTCATATTCCGTTTTGGGCTCTATGACGATCATAACTCTGTTTATAACATAATCGTCAAGAGCGCACGAGGAAATATTCTTTCCGTCAGCGCTGAAGCTGTCAACGCGGAATGTTCCGTCAGAAGTCAGCGCAGCGGTCTCGTCTGCGAAAATTTCCTTTTCGCTTCCATCAGACGGGTCTGTAGCTATAAACCTTACCTTATAGGTAAATGCGTCTGCGCCCGCGTTTACGGAATCACCGTAATACGACTGCGCCGCAGCGTTAAGCGTTTTGTATTTTTCGCGGAGATCCTTTATAGTTGTCTTTCCGCTTTCGATTCCGTCAACATCAACAGCAACGCTCGCGCTTGCCAGCGCGCCTTCAAGCCAACTGTCGTCCGTGAAAACATACATCTCTGTAGATTTTTCGGAAATCGCAGGAACGCTGAGTTCGCCGCGCGTATCCTCGCGGAATTCAAGCGTAATACTGCTTCCGTCGGAGAGACCTCGGATAGCTTCGCTTACCGCATGATGTTTGTCCGTGCTTTCGTCATATTCCGCAGCGGTTTCTATGTTAAGTTCAACTCTTTCTATAACGCAAGAGTCCAGAGCACCCGAAGAAATGGTTTGACCGTCGCTATCGTAGTCGTCGATGCGGAATACTCCGTCAGAAGTCAGGGCAGCTCTGTTGCTGGGGTAGATGTGCTTTTCGTTTCCGTCGGTGGGGTCGGTCGTTATCAGCTTCACATAGTGAACAAACGCGTCTGCGCCCGCGTTTACGGAATCACCGTAATACGACTGCGCCGCAGCGTTGAACGCCTTATATTTTTCGCGGAGATCCTTTATAGTTGTCTTTCCGCTTTCGATTCCGTCAACATCAACGGCAATGTCCACTCTTGCAGCCGCGCCTTCAAGCCAGCTGTCGTCCGTGTAAACGTACATTTCAGCCGAAGCGGAGGAAATCGCAGGAACGCTGAGTTCGCCGCGCGTGTCCTGAGTAAGAACAACGGTAAATACATCATCTGCGTTGAGAGCCTTTATAGCCTCGTTTAAGGTATAGTGCTTATCCGTTTCGGAATTGTATCCGTTTTTCGGTCTGATATAGAAATTCATGCCCGAGATAACATAATCTTCGGGATTGCTTATTTCTCTCAGGACCTCTTCGACCATGCCGTCAACAGGAGCGTTTGTCGCAGCAAGGCTTGACGCGTCATAATACGCTGTGCGGTTATCGTCGCCGTTCTGAAGCCTAATGTTGAACGTGTACATGAGGTCGTCTGCGGTAACGCCGTCGAGCGAGCAGCTAAAGAAAGGCACTTCGGGGATATTCAGCATCTTATAGCCGTCCATTAACTGCTTTAAAGTCGTTTTGCCGTAGGTTATTCCCTCGGGCGCGGCAACTTCTGTGAAACCGCCCGCGTTTACTCCCTCGTACCAGTCGCTGTTTTCTTCAATAAAAGCATACAGGTCGACTTCGCCCGAAGCGGCGGTAATATCGAGCGTGCTGCGCGTATCTTCGGTAAGTTCGACAGTGAACTTATCGCCTGCGCTGAGCGCGCTTACGTCGGAGTTTACGCTTACGTTAAGCTGCTTTTCTTCGTCATAGTTGGTGTTTACGCTTATGTCGATATTGATCTTCGATATTACTTTATCGTCATAATTTGAAATATCGTCATCGCTGCCGTCCGGAATAATACCGTAAAGGTTTCCGAGGTTCGTGTTGCTCGAACGCAGTCCGAGATATGAGCCGTCGGCGAATTCAAATCCGACGTTCTGATTGAGCTGGTCTCCCGTAAGGCTCTCAATGCTGCTCGCGAAGAACGGAAGATCCTGCAATTTGATGTACTTGTACTTGTCGCGGAACTCCTTCATTGTCGTTGTTCCGTATGTGATACCGTCAACGCTTTCAATAGTAAACGAGCCGCCCGCCGACGCGCCGTAAAGCCAAGAGTTGTTTTCGTCGGTATAAGCGCCCATTGTTATCGTTCCCGAAGCTGCGGGAAGCTCGAGCGTTTCCTTGTCGTCCTCGGTCGTTTCGATGAATAGGTTATATCCCTTCGGGAGCGCGTTCAGCACTTCGCTCTTCGTACGATTCTTGTTAATATCGCCGTCCCATTCACACGCGGTCTCAAAGCTCGTTCCTATTTCCTCGATAATAAGCCCGTCGTTGCTGTCATCGGGGAACATACCGTTGGTAAACGTTACTCCCTCTTCGTCAAGGGCAAAAGCCATCTGCGCGTCGCTCGTGGTGAACTGGGCGTTGTCGCAGCCGATATAGAACATTTTAACGAACGCGTCTTTGCCCGCTCCCGCAGTATCGGAAATATAGTTTACCGCAGGGGTATATACCTTTCCGACAGCCGCGCGGAATTCGCCGACAGTCTTGCCCTTAAACCGCTCGGTAAGAACGGAGTCGGGGATCGAAGTGCTGGCGATATTCCCCTCGAGCCAGCCGCTGTTATCGTCGGTGCTGATCGTAAGCGCAATATTGTCGGTTATCGCAGCCGTTGACGGGGCTTCTCTTGTGTCCTCTTCAAAATCTACCGCTTCGACAGTGACCTGAATATCAGAATGCGTGTGGTTCTGGATAGCTATGTTGCGCTTTCCCGAAAACTGGTCGTATGTGAGCGTATGGGTCGAAACGCCCGTTTCGCTGTCATAGGCCACGGTGATCTTGTTGCTCCAATCGTTGTCGAGAATAATTCCGCAGACTTCCTCGGGGGTCTTTGTTTCGCCGGTCTTGTTGCCGTCGTCGTCAAGAACGTCCTCGGTAAGTCCCGCAGGAGCGGTACAGGTAATGCGGATCGTCGAGCTGCTTGTCGCAATTCCGCCGAGCGCGATAGTCTGACCTTGCGCTTGCCAGTCGCCGAGCGTCGTCTGCATAAGTTCGTAGTCCTGCGCGGCAGCGGGCAGTTCAAGTACGATAGATGATGAAACTGCCATTATGCCCGCCATTACGCCGGACCAAAGTCTTCTGTTCATTTTTTTACCTCCCAATGCTTTTTTTGACGCGTATGCCACGCCTTGCTTATATTATATCATGCCCGCGCGGGCTTTTGGTGTGCATTTCTGCATTATTTTTCCTCCCGCGCGACATTTGCGAAGCATTTTCCGACAATTAGGAAACGTTTATTGACTTTATCGCCGCTTTCGACTATAATTTCTTTGTATACAAGCATAATAGGAGGATTTGCACAATGAAACGTAAAATTATTTCACTCGCGCTTGCCTGTGCGCTTCTGCTCGGAGGCTGTTCCGAAGAGCTTGAGGACGAATGGTTCGACGAGGACGATATTCTCTCGGAAACGACGGCTTCCGAACCCGCAGATGAAGAAAATCCCATTCAGGCTGCCGCGCAGGACTACGGAACGGGACTCGAAAATTTCACAATAAACGGCGCTCCCGACGAAAATCCCGACAGAAAGATCTCAAAGAGCCGCACGCCTATCCGTCAGGCGCGCGCGATAAACGTAAACGGCGAAAAACTCTCCGACGATTTTTATTTTTACCGCAATGTTCTTTCAACGCGCAACAAGCAGGCTTACGACCAGATCTACGCTGCGCTCTACCGCGGCAGCGATACCGTAAACATGAACGTCCCCGTTCATTACAGCGAAATTTCCGATATTGTGTTCAGCGTTTTCTACGACCACCCCGAACTGTTCTGGATGGAAAATTCGGTGAATTATTATTACAACAATAACGGCGAGGTAACGCAGCTCACGATCGGCACCAATGACACCGCAGGAAACCTCCGCGCATATCAGCAGGCTTTTGAGAGCGCGGTAACAAAAGTTCTCGTAAAGGCGAATACTTTTTCGACCGACATTGAAAAGGTCAAGTACGTTCACGATTATCTGACGAACACAATAGATTATGTGTACAATTCCCCGCTGAATCAGAGCGCGTACAGCGCGCTTGTCCTCGGAAAGACCGTCTGCGCGGGATACGCAAAGGCTTTCCAGTACTGTATGCAGAAACTTGGTATCCCTGCGGCTTATATCGTCGGATATGCGGGCGAACTGCACGCATGGAACTTGGTCAAGCTCGACGGCGAATACTACAACATGGACGTAACGTGGGACGACCCGATAAGCAACCCGCCGACAACGTATTATTATAACTATTTCAACATCACCGATTCGGCGATAAGCAGCGACCATTCGCGCGACGAGCTTTCGCAGAAGCTCCCTTCCGCAAACGGCACGAAATACAACTACTATTCTTGGTTCGGAGACAGCGCGGGCAGCGATTTTAACGACTGGAACGCGATAAACGGCGTTATCCCGACGGAATACGGCCACGAAACGGACGAAAACGGCAATTACATCGCCGAAAGCGATTATACCGACATTCCGAGCGATAATATCGACAGCGACAACTCCGCAAACTACGACGATAATTACAGCCCCGATGATTACAGCGACTTCAGCTGGGACGACTGGGACTGGAGCGACGATTCCGACAGCTGGAACTGGGACGACGCATCGTGGGACGATGAGGACGACGATTTGTGGGACTGGCTCTGGGATGATGGCGACGACTGGTGGAACACCGACGACCTCGACGACTGGGATTGGTAAAGCGCCAAAACGAACACCGCTGACAGCACTGCGCATTTTACGCGGTGCTGTTTTTCTGCGACGTGCGATCTGTAACCCTCTTTCTAAAAAATACACAGAAAAAACACGCCTATCGTCAAAAAATTGTCAACAATAACTCTTGAACTTTTTACACAAAAATGATACCATATATGTAGTAAAAAGTAACAAAAGAGCAAGATGAAAATTGAGATGAAAAAAAAGGAAGCTGAGAATATGGGGAATATACTCGCAAGCGAAAAATTTAGGCATTTTTTCCAAGGCATTGACTGCTACTCAAAATCCATTGACGTTTATTCAGCACGCATAACCGATTGCATGACGGGAGTTGCAAAAGAACTTTTTATCGGAAAACTGACCGCGACTCTCGAGGCTTCGTCCACGCCCGTTTTGCCGCCCGCTTCAGACCCCGAAAAATGGCTTTATGTAAGTCCCGACGGCTTCGGCGACGACCATGAAACCTGCGTTTATTCCATGGACGACGGCAGCAAGGCGATTTTTTCCGCGTGGGTCGAAAGCGGTCATGAATGGACCGACGACGAACGCGAGGAAGTGCGCTTCATATGCGAAACGCTGTTCGTTTTTATGGGTCGCGCGAGACTTTCCGACATTGCTTCACGCTCGCTGTTTATCGACTCTCTAACGGGTATCCCGAATTCGGCGCAGTTCGTTATGGACGGTGCGCGGCTCGCAAGGCTCGACGAGCTGAAAAACTATTTCGCGCTTTACATAAGCCTGCGGAATTTTAAGGCGCTTAACACGAGCGTCGGAATGAAACACGGCGACGAGATCATAAAAATATACGCGCATCTGCTCCTGAACCGCGTAGGAAGCAAGGGCTTTGCGGCGCGTCTGGGCGGAGATAATTTCGCCGTGCTTATCCGAAAGACCGACGCGGACGAATTTATAAAATTCGTGTCGAATATTTCGATAGATCTGCTTATCGGCGGGCTTACGTCGAGCTTCCGTATCCATTCGTATATCGGCGGCTACGACATTGGCGAAGGCGACAATATGCACTATGTAATGAACTGCCTCTCTACCGCGATAAAGGAAGCGAAATCGAAAATGTCGGAAAATGTCGTTATCTACAATTCCGATATTATGAAAAAGCTTATCGCGGACGAAGAAACGCTTTCGGAGTTCCCCGATGCGCTCAAAAACGGCGAATTTCTCGTATATTATCAGCCGAAAGTGAACCTCGAAAACAACGTTATGTGCGGCTGTGAAGCGCTTGTGCGCTGGAACCGCGACGGAAAGCTCGTTCCTCCGCTGAGCTTTATCCCGCTTTTTGAGAAAAGCGGCTGCATCTGCGCGCTTGACTTCTATGTGCTTAAAACTGTCTGCAAAAATATACGCGAATGGATAAAAGAGGGGATCGAACCCGTCCGCGTTTCGGTCAACTTCTCAAAAGTCCACCTCTGCAACAAAAATGTCGCGCACGATATTCTGAACATTATCGACGAATACGGCGTTGACAAGAAATATATCGAGATCGAGCTTACCGAAATGTCGGATTTCAACGATTTTCAGGCGTTCAAGGCGCTTATCTCCGAGCTGAAAGACAACGGAATAATGACCTCGATAGACGATTTCGGAACGGGCTATTCTTCTCTCAATCTGCTCACGAATTTCAATTTTGATATTGTGAAGCTGGATAAATCATTTATCGACAATATCGTAAGCGGAAAAAGCAAAACTGACGAGATCGTTGTGCGCAGCATCGCGGATATGCTCCGCGAGCTTAATATGAAGATAATCGCCGAGGGCGTTGAAACGGAGGAACAGGCTAAGCTGCTCCTCGGAATAAATATCACCATGGCGCAGGGTTATCTTTATGATAAGCCGCTGCGGCTCGAGGAATTCTCACAGCGGCTCAAAAATAAGCAATATGAGAAGATAATTTAAAATGAAAGTTATTGATCTATTTAAGAAACAGCCGGTTCTGACCGTCGCGCTTATCGCGGCGGCAGTGACCTGCTTTTTTGTTCCGCCCGACGCTCAGTATCTCGAATATTTCGATTTTAAGACGCTCGCCTGCCTGTTCTGTACGCTGACGGCGGTCGGGGGCTTTGCGCGGATACATACTTTTCGCATTCTTTCACGGAAAATCGTCCGCAGGCTCAGCAACACCCGCAACGTTATAACCGCGATAGTGTTCATAACCTATTTCGGGTCAATGCTCCTCGCGAACGATATGGCGCTTCTTACGTTTCTGCCGCTCGGATATTTTTCGCTCAGCTCCGCGAACATGAAAAAATACATGGCATATACGTTCGTAATGCAGAATATCGCGGCAAATCTCGGAGGAATGCTGACCCCGTTCGGAAATCCGCAGAATCTTTACCTTTATTCATATTTCAGCATTGATACGGCGGAATTTTTCTCAATTATGTTCCCACCGTTCGCCGCGGCGCTTGTGCTTATCCTGATATGCTGCGCAGTTATTCCCAAAGAGGAAATGCGGCTTTCCGACGATACCGATTATCACACCAGCGTCCCGAAAACCGTTATCTATTCCGTGCTTTTCGTTCTGTCTATACTTATGGTAATGCGCGTTATACCGTATGTTATTACAACTATAATTGTGACCGTATGTATAATAATTGTTGACAGAAAGGTTTTGCTCGAAGTGAACTACCCGCTTCTGCTGACGTTTGCGGCTTTTTTCGTTTTTTCGGGAAATATGGCACGAATAGACGCTGTAAGCAAAACGCTTTCGGCGCTTATTGCGGGAAGAACGCTTCTCGTCGGAACGGCGACCTGCCAGTTCATAAGCAATGTTCCGTCGGCGGTAATGCTTTCGCACTTCACGAACGACTACGCAAACCTGCTTATCGCGGTGAACATAGGCGGTCTAGGCACGCCGATAGCCTCGCTCGCAAGCCTTATAACGCTTACCGAATACCGCCTGCATGACCCCAAAAATGTAAAAAAATATATTATTTTATTTGAAATTGTGAATTTCTCGTTCCTCGCGGTTCTTTTCGCGGTGAGCGCGCTTCCCAAATAAATTTATACAAAAAAGGGAGAAGGATCAAAATGAACAACAAAGCTTTAATCGTCATTGATCTTCAGAACGACATCACCAAAAACTACAGGGAAATTATCGACAATGTAAACAAAGCCATTGACCTGGCAAAAAGTGCCGATATGCACGTTATTTACATTAAGCACAACAATTTATCCGCCGGCACAAGGACCTTTAAGCCCGGTACGCGCGGCGAAGAGCTTGTTCCCGAAATGAAAATCGTATCGGACAATATTTTCACAAAATCCAAGGGGAACGCGCTTACGAGCGAAGAACTTGTCAATTTCATAAACGAAAATGGGATCGGCGAGTTTTACGTTGCGGGCGCAGACGCGACAGTCTGCGTAAAATCGACCTGCTACAACATGGCAAAAGCAGGTTACACGGTTCACGTTTTGTCAGACTGTATAACCAGTTACGACAAAAGCAAGATCGGCGAGATGCTGCGGTACTATGAGAGCAAGGGCTGCGAAGTCGGAAAGCTCGCCGAAATAATGTAAGGCTCGTTATAATACGCATAACAAAGGCTTCCGCTTCGCGGGGGCTTTTTTTATTTGAGGGGAGGGAGAGGGAGCGCGGCGCGCCGCCCCG
>OQVQ01000784.1_pt1 | contig 14042 bp, 10 predicted proteins | sample 1691491 | NCBI WGS metagenome assembly OQVQ01 (sample SAMN03418252, study PRJEB22391) | human gut metagenome | biome: human-gut; feature: organic feature; material: feces | host: Homo sapiens | place: Tanzania | collected 2013-01
AATCTGCTCGACAATAAAACAAAATCTGTTTAGTCTCTAATGACCGATTTGGGTTTAATCGCGGATTTGCATGAAAAGATTATATTATCCGGTAACGCGGGCAATACAGTGGCGGGTGATTGGGATGGGTGGAAAAGACGGTAGAGAAATTGCTGGTAACGCGAGCAATACAGGGGCGGATGATTGGGATTAGTGGTGGAGATGATTACGGTGGAGGGAATTTTCTTTATATGAGAGATATGGGATAAACGCAAAAAGGTCTGCAACAGATAACTGTTGCAGACCTTTTCTTTATCTTATGTGGGACATAAAATCCCACCTATTTGACTATTCTATTAGATGTCGCGGTTTGAGTAATCGAGAACATTGCGACGATTAGCCTGGAGACGCTCGTAGCCCTCCTTGCTTCCTACGATAATCTTCTCGAACTCACGCAGACCAGTACCAGCAGGGATGAGGTGACCGCAGATTACGTTCTCCTTCATACCGAGCAGAGAGTCTGACTTGCCACGGATGGCAGCCTCGTTGAGCACCTTCGTTGTCTCCTGGAAGGATGCGGCAGACATGAAGCTCTTGGTATGGAGTGCAGCACGTGTGATACCCTGGAGAATCTGTGTAGATGTAGCAGGGATAGTGTCACGTACTGTGATAGTCTTCATATCACGACGCTTAAGGCTGGAGTTTTCATCGCGGAGCTTGCGTGCAGAGATAATTTCACCAGCACGTACATTCTCAGAATCACCAGCGTCGAGGACATATTTCTTACCCCAGATACGGTCATTCTCCTCAGCGAAGTCAAGCTTATCGACGATTTCCAGTTCGAGGAAGCAGGTATCACCAGGCTCATTGATCTGCACCTTGCGCATCATCTGACGAACGATAATCTCGAAGTGCTTGTCATTGATCTTTACACCCTGCAGACGATATACGTCCTGAACCTCATTCACGATGTACTCCTGAACAGCGGTAGGACCCATAATAGCGAGGATATCGCCAGGAGTGATAGCACCGTCAGAGAGAGGAGTTCCAGCGCGGACACCGTCACGATCCTGTACGAGCAACTGCTTACTTGTAGGAACGAGATACTTACGCTGCTCACCAGTCTTGGAAGTAACGGTTACCTCACGGTTGTTACGCTTAAGCTGAGGGTTGATAGATACCTCACCGTCGATTTCACTTACCACAGCAGGGTTACTTGGATTACGTGCCTCGAAGAGCTCTGTTACTCGTGGGAGACCACCGGTGATATCGCCTGCACGGCTTACAGTACGTGGAATCTTCACGAGAGTGACACCAGAAGAGACAGACTGACCATCCTCTACTACTACGTGACCACCTACAGGGAAGTTATAACGACCGATTGACTGTCCGTTTTCATCGATGATTTCACATGAAGGAATGAGCTTGTGCTCCTTGTCTTCGATAATCACCTTCTCGGTAATACCTGTGGTATCGTCAGTCTCGGCATTATATGTTACGCCTTCCTTGACGTCAGTAAATCTTACCTTACCGCTGAATTCAGATACGATGACAGCATTGAATGGATCCCACTTAGCGATGACATCACCCTTCTTTACTACGTCCTTATCCTTGAAATAGAGAGAAGAACCGTAAGGCACTGCCACGTTAGAGAGAATAACATCTGTTGCTGGGTCGATGAAGCGAACTTCAGCAAGACGGCTCACTACCATCTCACACTCCTTGCCTGGATCATCTGCATCCATACGCTCGATGAATGGAACGGTGCGAAGCTCATCAAACTCGATACGTGCCTCTTCTACCTTACAGGTAACAGATGCATTTGCAGTAGCACCACCAGCGATACCACCGGCGTGGAACGTACGGAGAGTCAACTGAGTACCAGGCTCACCAATAGCCTGTGCAGCGATAACGCCGACTGCCTCACCCTTCTGCACCATGCGCTGGGTAGCAAGGTTACGTCCGTAACACTTCATACATACGCCCTGCTTTGACTCACAGGTGAGTACGGAACGGATTTCAACGGTCTCAATACCAGCATCCTCAATGGCCTTAGCACGAACCTCATTGATTTCCTCACCAGCAGGACAGATGATCTCATTGGTATGAGGATTGATTACATCATGCACGCTGACACGACCGAGGATTCTCTCGTAGAGGCTTGATATTATTTCATCGCCATTCTTGAGAGCTGAGCAGAGCAAGCCACGGAGTGTACCACAGTCAGTCTCATTGATGATAACGTCATGTGAGACGTCAACAAGACGACGAGTAAGGTAACCTGCGTCGGCAGTCTTCATCGCGGTATCAGCAAGACCCTTACGAGCACCGTGAGAAGCGATAAAGTACTCAAGCACTGACATACCCTCCTTAAAGTTGGAAAGAATAGGGTTTTCAATGGTTGAACGGTCATCAGCACCTGCCTTCTGAGGCTTAGACATCAGACCACGGATACCTGAAAGCTGCTTAATCTGGTCCTTAGAACCACGGGCTCCAGAGTCAAGCATCATGAATACGGCGTTGAAGCCCTGGTCTGCCTCTGTCATCTCCTTCAGAAGGATGTTACCGATGTCATTGTTTACATGAGACCATGTATCAATTACCTGGTTATAACGCTCGTTGTCAGTGATGAAACCGAGGTTATAGTTGTCAGTAATCTGGCGTACCTTTGCGTTACCATCAGCGATGAGCTGCTCCTTCTCTGGTGGAATGATGATATCGTCAAGGTTGAATGACAGACCTGCGAGGTATGCCATACGGTAACCGAGGTTCTTGATACCATCAAGGAATTCACAAGCACGTGCGAAACCTACAGCCTTGATGACGTCAGCGATGATATCGCGGAGAGACTTCTTAGAGATAATGGTATTTACGAAGCCCATCTCACGAGGTACAATCTCATTGACGATGACACGACCTACAGATGTCTCCACCTGACGGCGTACATACTTACCATTCTCTACGTCCTCTACTATTACCTTTACAGGAGCGTGAAGGTCACAACGCTTTTCATTGTAAGCGATGATAGCCTCTTCTGGACCATAGAATGAGAGTCCCTCACCCTTTGCACCAGGACGAAGCTTTGTGATATAATAGAGACCGAGCACCATATCCTGTGAAGGCACTGTGATAGGAGCGCCATTAGCAGGGTTAAGGATGTTATGGCTCTGGAGCATGAGAATCTGAGCCTCAAGGATTGCCTCATTGGAAAGAGGAAGATGGACAGCCATCTGGTCACCGTCGAAGTCAGCGTTGAATGCAGTACAAGCAAGCGGATGCAACTGGATAGCCTTACCCTCAATAAGCTTTGGCTGGAAAGCCTGAATACCGAGACGGTGAAGTGTAGGAGCACGGTTCAGAAGTACTGGGTGACCCTTCATCACATTCTCAAGGATATCATAGATAACCGGTTCACGACGGTCAACGATACGCTTTGCAGACTTAACAGTCTTGACGATGCCACGCTCGATGAGCTTACGGATAATGAATGGCTTATAGAGCTCTGCTGCCATAAGTTTTGGCAGACCACATTCGCCCATGTTAAGTTCTGGACCTACAACGATAACGGAACGTGCAGAATAGTCAACACGCTTACCGAGGAGGTTCTGACGGAAGCGACCAGCCTTACCCTTCAGAGAGTCAGAGAGTGACTTCAAAGGACGATTTGATTCGCTCTTTACTGCGCTTGCCTTGCGGGAGTTGTCAAACAATGAGTCAACAGCCTCCTGAAGCATACGCTTCTCATTACGGAGAATAACCTCAGGAGCATGAATCTCTACGAGACGCTTCAGACGGTTGTTACGGATAATAACGCGACGATAAAGGTCATTGAGGTCAGATGTAGCGAAGCGACCACCATCCAGCGGAACGAGCGGACGAAGCTCTGGAGGAGTAACAGGAAGAACCTTCATGATCATCCATTCAGGCTTGTTCACATCCTTAGACTGACGGAAAGCCTCTACGACCTGAAGACGCTTCAATGCCTCGCTCTTGCGCTGCTGTGAAGAATCCTCATTAGCTGCACGACGGAGCTGAGCTGCGAGAGCATCGAGGTCGAGATTCTGGAGGAGGTAGTAGATAGCCTCTGCACCCATCTTGCAGACATACTTGTTAGGATCATTGTCCTCAAGGTAGTCATTATTTGGATCGAGGTAATTATCTACGATATTGATGTATTCTTCCTCAGTGATAAGGTCACCTACGTGTGTACCGTTAAGGTCGCCGTTTTCACCATCCTGCACTGGACTCTTTCCGTCCTTGCCTGCCATAGGTCCTGGATTGATTACGACGTACTTCTCGTAATAGATGACAGCTTCAAGCTTCTTTGTAGGCATTCCGAGGAGATAGCCAATCTTATTAGGAAGGCTACGGAAATACCAAATGTGTGCAACAGGGACAACGAGTTCGATATGTCCGCTGCGCTCACGGCGTACCTTCTTCTCTGTAACCTCTACACCACAGCGGTCGCAGACGATACCCTTATAGCGGATACGCTTGTACTTGCCACAGGCACACTCGAAATCCTTGGTAGGACCGAAGATGCGCTCGCAGAAGAGACCGTCACGCTCTGGCTTGTAGGTACGGTAGTTGATGGTCTCAGGCTTGGTAACCTCACCGAATGAGTTCTCCAGGATTTCTTCAGGAGAAGCAAGACCGATAGTGATCTTGGTGAAGTTGTTCTTTATCTTAGTGTCTTTTTTAAAAGCCATATTTCTGTTTTGATTTAGGGAATAAGGAAAAGAGACTGATGCCCTTACTGGGCGGAAATGCTGTTCTGCGACATCATTCACATTTCCTTATTCCATCAAAAATATATTCCTGTAAATTTAATCCAACTTGATGCTAAGACCAAGACCGCGAAGCTCGTGGAGGAGCACGTTGAGTGACTCTGGGATGCCTGGAGTTGGCATTGGATCACCCTTCACGATAGCCTCGTAACTCTTGGAACGTCCTGCCACGTCGTCTGACTTGATGGTAAGGATTTCCTGAAGGACGTGGCTTGCGCCGAATGCCTCGATAGCCCAAACCTCCATCTCTCCGAAACGCTGACCGCCAAACTGTGCTTTACCACCGAGTGGCTGCTGGGTAATGAGAGAGTAAGGACCGATAGAACGAGCGTGCATCTTGTCCTCTACCATGTGACCGAGCTTCAAGAAGTATGTGATACCTACGGTAGCAGGCTGGTCGAAACGCTCACCGGTCTCACCATCATAGAGGTGTGTAGAACAGTAGCGTGGGAGTCCTGCCTTGTCGGTCCACTCATTAAGGTCATCGAGCTTAGCTCCGTCGAAGATAGGAGTAGCAAACTTGACACCGAGTTTCTTACCTGCATAACCAAGTACAGCCTCGAAGATCTGACCGAGGTTCATTCGTGAAGGCACACCCAGTGGGTTCAATACCAAGTCAACTGGAGTACCATCCTCAAGGAATGGCATATCCTCCTGACGTACTACCTTAGATACGATACCCTTGTTACCGTGACGACCTGCGAGCTTATCACCTACACCTATCTTACGCTTCTTAGCGATATATACCTTAGCCATCTGATGAACACCAGCTGGAAGGTCATCACCGATTGAGATAGCGAACTTACGACGCTTGAGCTCTGCATCCAAAAGCTTATACTTGCGGATATAGTTCATGATAAGACGCTGGATAAGCTTGTCTGTGTGCTCGTCACCAGTCCAGTTGTTTGACTGGATTCCGTCATACTCAAGGTTTGCAAGAGCTGTAGCAGTGAAGCGACTTCCCTTGGTGATTATCTCAGCACCTGTATAGTCAGCAACGCCCTGACAGAGCTTGCCCTCTGTGAGAGTGAGGAGTTTATCTACAAGAATATCCTTGAGGTCCTTGCCCTTTGCTTCGTATTCCTCATCAATCTTAGCGAGAACTATCTTATCCTGCTTCTTTGATTCACGAGTCTTGACAGCACGAGAGAAGAGTTTCTTGTCGATGATAACACCTGAAAGTGATGGATTTGCCTTCAAAGAAGAATCCTTTACGTCACCAGCCTTGTCACCAAAGATAGCACGGAGAAGCTTCTCTTCAGGTGAAGGATCGCTCTCACCCTTAGGTGAAATCTTACCAATCATGATGTCGCCTGGTTCGATGCGAGCACCGATTCGTACGATACCATTGTCGTCAAGGTCCTTTGTTGCATCCTCAGATACATTAGGAATATCAGCAGTGAATTCCTCCATACCACGCTTTGTCTCACGTACCTCGAGAGAATACTCATCCACGTGAACAGAAGTAAGCACATCCTCACGAACGATTCGCTCTGAAAGCACGATAGCATCCTCATAATTGTAACCCTTCCAAGGCATGTAAGCTACGAGGAGGTTACGACCGAGAGCCAACTCGCCATTCTCTGTAGCATAACCCTCAGTAAGGATGTCGCCAGCCTTTACGCGCTGTCCCTTCTTACAGATAGGACGGAGGTCGATGGTCATGTTCTGGTTGGTACGGCGGAACTTTGGAATGCGATATTCCTTTGTAGCAGGCTCAAAGCTTACGAACTCGTCATCCTCTGTACGATCGTAGAGGATACGGATTGTGGTAGCATCAACGTATTCGATAACACCTTCGCCCTCTGCTGTAATCATAGTACGTGAATCCTCACAGAGCTGCTTCTCGATACCTGTACCTACGATAGGGGCATCATTATGAAGCAATGGCACTGCCTGACGCATCATGTTACATCCCATCAGCGCACGGTGACCGTCATCATGCTCCAAGAAAGGAATAAGTCCGGCAGATACAGAAGCAATCTGCTGTGGAGATACGTCCATGAGCTTAACCTCTGATGGTGGAACTACTGGGAAGTCAGCATCCTCACGACACTTTACTACCTCACGGATAAATGTGCCATCGTCATTAAGAGGAGCATTACCCTGACCGATAACTACGCCACTCTCTTCCTCTGCAGAAAGATACTTCACGTGTTCATTGTCAAGATCCACCTTGCCATTCTCTACAGTACGATATGGAGTCTCAATGAAACCGAGTTCATTGATCTGTGCATACATACAAAGAGATGAGATAAGACCGATGTTTGGTCCTTCAGGAGACTCGATAGGACAGAGACGACCATAGTGAGTATAGTGTACGTCACGTACCTCGAAGCCTGCACGCTCACGAGAAAGACCGCCAGGACCGAGGGCTGAAAGACGACGCTTATGGGTTACCTCAGCAAGTGGGTTGGTCTGGTCCATGAACTGTGACAGAGGGTTGGTACCGAAGAATGAGTTGATTACGCTGGAGATTGTCTTAGCGTTGATCAAATCTGTTGGTGTGAACACTTCGGTATCACGTACATTCATGCGTTCACGGATGGTACGGCTCATACGAGCAAGACCAATAGAGAACTGGTTAGCCAACTGCTCTCCCACGGTGCGAACGCGACGGTTAGAGAGGTGGTCGATATCATCGACTGTGGCGTTAGAGTTGATGAGCTGAATGAGATACTTGATAATCTCAATGATATCCTCATGAGTAAGAGTGCGAACGTTGATGTCTGTATCAAGATTAAGCTTTTTATTGATACGATAACGTCCTACCTCACCGAGGTCATAACGTTTGTCAGAGAAGAAGAGGTTGTGGATAACCTCAGCAGCAGACTGGTCATCAGCAGGGTCAGCATTTCTCAACTGACGATAGATGTATGTGACAGCCTCAGTTCCTGAGTTTGAAGGGTCCTTAGCAAGGGTATTGAAGATAATGCTATATTTGCTTGCAGCCTCTGCTGTCTTGTGGAGAAGGATTGTAGATTGCTCTGAATCGAGAATCTGATCCATATTTTCCTCAGAAATAACAGTCTCGCGTTCAAGGATTACCTCATTACGCTCCATAGTATATACTTCACCAGTATCTTCATCTACGAAGTCCTCAGTCCATGTCTTTAGCACGCGGGCTGCAAGAGTACGACCGATACAAGCCTTGATATTCTTCTTTGTAACCTTTACTTCTTCTGAAAGATCGAAGAGATCAAGAATCTGCTTATCGCTCTCATAACCGATGGCACGGAGAAGAGTAGTTACAGGCAACTTCTTCTTACGGTCGATATACGCGTACATCACATTATTGATATCGGTAGCGAACTCAATCCAAGAACCCTTGAAAGGAATGATACGAGCAGAATAAAGGCTACGACCATTAGCGTGAACGCCCTGTCCGAAGAATACGCCTGGAGAACGGTGAAGCTGTGATACTACAACGCGCTCAGCACCATTGATTACGAAAGTACCGTTAGAGGTCATGTAAGGGATAGTGCCGAGGAACACGTCAGAGATGACAGTCTCGAAGTCCTCATGCTCTGGGTCAGTACAGTACAGTTTCATCTTTGCCTTCATAGGCACACTGTAAGTCAGACCACGCTCCAGACACTCCTCGATAGTATAACGAGGTGGGTCAATGAAGTAGTCAAGGAACTCGAGGACAAAGTTGTTGCGTGTGTCCGTAATAGGGAAATTCTCTCTGAACACCTTATACAGACCATCGTTCTTACGCTCCTCAGGTGGAGTGTCCAACTGAAGGAAGTCTTGGAAAGACTTTAACTGCACATCAAGGAAATCCGGATATGGCATTGGATTCTTGACGCGTGCAAAGTTTACTCTATTATCGACTTTTGCTGCCATTATATATATATAATTGTTATAATTTTGATTCTAAACCAATAATTACTCTATCACACCTTCAATCCTGTCTCTCTACACTAAGACAAAACAATGGGATTGTTTCCTTATATCTTTACTCTCAGACACACAGAAGACAGATCGACATAAAAAGAAGCCCATTAGGACTTGCAAGACACAAAAAGGTTAAGACCCACCTACTTAGTAGATCTTAACCAATTTGTCTTATTTATGTAAAGTCCGAAAAAATCGGAATTAAATAATCTAAAAAATCAGATTACTTGAGCTCTACCTTAGCACCAGCCTCTTCGATAGCCTTCTTGAGGTTCTCAGCTTCAGCCTTAGCCATACCCTCCTTGATAGTAGCAGGTGCACCATCAACGAGCTCCTTAGCTTCCTTAAGACCGAGACCACAAGCTTCCTTAACAGCCTTAACGACCTGGAGCTTGTTAGCGCCTACCTCAGCGAGAACAACATTGAAAGAGTCCTTCTCCTCAGCAGCAGCCTCACCAGCAGCAGCTGGACCTGCAGCAACAGCAACAGCTGCAGCAGCTGGCTCGATGCCATACTCTTCCTTAAGAACCTGTGCCAATTCATTAACTTCCTTTACTGTGAGGTTTACGAGTTCCTCAGCAATAGCTTTAATATCTGCCATTTTATTTAAATGTTTTAATAGTTTATACTGTAAAAATTGATTATGGGTTGCAGCCACGGCTTTTATGCACAGACTGCCAAAAATTGATTTGGTTTTTCAGTCTTGACAAGGCACAAGTCCCTGTCATTACTGTAGAGTGCATCTTCGTCGATTACTCTGCCTTCTTTGACATAGTTTCAAGAAGACCATGGATCTTGCCACCAGCAGAACCCTGGAGTGCAGAGATAACGTTCTTTGCAGGAGACTGCAAGAGAGCGACGATATCTGCGATAACCTCGTTCTTGCTCTTGATTGCAGAAAGAGCCTCGAGATTCTCAGCACCAACAAATACCATTTCCTCAGCGTAAGCGCCCTTAAGAGTAGGATTTACATCCTTGTACTCCTTGAGTAGCTTAGCAGGAGCGTTCGCAACGTTAGCGAACATGAGTGCAGTGGTACCCTTCAATGTTGGGTAAAGTGCAGAGAAATCAACCTCAGAAGCCTCAAATGCCTTGTGAAGGAGCTTGTTCTTCACGACAGACAACTTGATCTCGTTCTTGAAACACTTGCGACGGAGAGCGCTTGTATCAGCAGCATTCAGACCTGTAAGATCTACGAGGTAGAAATGTGGATACTGAGACAGCATCTCACCAATCTCAGTGATGATTGTATCTTTTACTTCCTTTTTCATTGTACAAAACTTTTAGAGTTACTCGGCTGATTTAGGATCAATCTTGATACCCTTACTCATTGTGCTTGAAATAAAGATACTCTTGATGTATGTACCCTTAGCAGCTGCAGGCTTGAGCTTGATAACAGTAGAGATGAACTCCTTGGCGTTACCGAGAATCTGCTCAGCTGTCATGGACACCTTACCAATAGATGTATGGATGATACCAGTCTTGTCAACCTTGAAGTCGATCTTACCCTGCTTAACCTCCTTAACGGCCTGAGCAATGTTCATTGTTACAGTACCGCTCTTAGGGTTTGGCATAAGTCCACGAGGACCGAGGATACGGCCGATAGGACCAATCTTACCCATACAAGAAGGCATGGTGATGATAACATCGATATCAGTCCAACCACCCTTGATCTTATCGATGTACTCATCAAGACCAACGTAGTCAGCACCAGCTTCCTTAGCAGCAGCTTCCTGATCAGGTGTACAGAGAGCAAGCACACGTGTTACCTTACCAGTTCCATTAGGAAGAGATACGACACCACGTACCATCTGGTTAGCCTTACGAGGGTCAACACCGAGACGAACATCAACATCAACAGAAGCATCAAACTTTGTTGTAGTGATTTCCTTAACGAGAGCTGAAGCCTCAGCAAGAGAATAGAGCTTGTTAGCCTCTACCTTACCAGCTACTGCTTTTTGATTTTTAGTCAGTTTACTCATTTTCTTTGAAGTTTTTTCGGTCCAAACGGTGATATGATAATCACCTCCCGGAAATTGTTAATTACTCAGCAGGAAAATCTCCTTTTACAGTGATACCCATACTACGAGCAGTACCTGCGATGAGACGCATAGCAGACTTAACTGTGAAACAGTTCAAGTCAGGCATTTTATCCTCAGCGATTGCCTTAATCTGATCCCATGTTACTTCAGCTACCTTATTACGGTTAGGAGTAGAAGAACCAGTCTTAATCTTGGCAGCTTCCTTCAGCTGAACAGCTGCAGGTGGAGTTTTGATCTCAAAGCTGTATGATTTGTCAGCGTAGTAAGTGATAACGACAGGAAGAATCTTACCTGCCTTATCCTGGGTACGGGCGTTGAATTCCTTACAGAATCCCATGATGTTGATACCCTTGGAACCAAGAGCAGGACCTACTGGAGGTGAAGGATTCGCAGCGCCGCCTTTAATCTGTAACTTGATAAATCCAGCAACTTCTTTAGCCATTTTTGTTAATATTAAAAATTGAGTGAATGTATTCAGAAGCACAAGACACAACTATCCCTTTCGTAACATTAAAGGGATAATAGATGCTATGCTTCTTTTTCGACTTGCATAAAACCGAGTTCCAGAGGCGTTTTGCGTCCGAAAATCTTAACCATCACCGTCAACTTACGTTTCTCTGCATTTACCTCTTCGATAACTCCAGTGAAACCGCTAAACGGTCCATCAGCAACCTTAACCACTTCGTTCACAGCGTATGGGATGTCAATTTCTTCTTCGAGAACAGTCTCTTCGGCTGTACCGATCATGGAATTGATATCTGACTGACGAACAGGAGTAGGATTATCCAATCCTCCAAGGAAGCCGAGACAATTAGGCATGAAGCGCAGAGTGTGAGCCATATCTCCTATGAGATTAGCTTCAATAAAGAGATAACCAGGTAACTGGACTTTCTCTTTCTCGACTCTTTTGCCATTACGCATGACAACGTGCTTTTCAACAGGCAAGAGGATTTGAGAAACATTAGAAGCGAGGAATTGATTATGAGTCATTTCCTTTTCAATATATTCCTTAAGTTTCTGCTCTTTTCCGCTGACAGCACGCATTACATACCATTTCATTCCTTTCTCTGCCATGACTTTCCTTAGGTTTAATTAGGATAGATGTTGCTCATGACAAATCTGAACACTGAGTCCATTGCGAACACAACCACTGCGATGACAAGGGAAGCAGATAATACAACCATCGCAGCATGGGTAAGTTCAGATCTTGTAGGCCATGATGTCTTATGCGCAAGTTCATCGTAACAAGCCTTGCAATAATTTATTACCTTATTCATATTATCTTTCTTTTAGCACGAGAGGCAGGAATCGAACCCACATTGACGGTTTTGGAGACCGCTCTCCTACCATTGGAGGACTCTCGTAGATGATTCCCGACCCAAAAGTCGGGAATCTATATCTGATTTTTAAATCTTCAGAGTGATTGATGAAGTTTTTGAGAATTAATCCTCGTAAACCTCTGTGATCTGGCCTGAACCAACTGTACGACCACCCTCACGGATAGCGAAGCGGAGACCTACGTTGAGAGCAACAGCGTAGATAAGCTCTACAGTGATCTCTACGTTATCACCAGGCATTACCATCTCAATTCCTTCTGGGAGGTGGATTTCACCTGTGCAGTCCATTGTACGGAGATAGAACTGTGGACGATACTTGTTTCCGAATGGAGTATGACGACCACCCTCTTCCTTCTTGAGGACGTAGATAGAAGCCTTAAATTTCTTGAATGGCTTAACCTGTCCTGGGTGGCAGAGAACCATACCACGCTTGATCTCAGACTTATCAACGCCACGGAGGAGAAGACCTACATTATCACCAGCCTGACCTTCGTCAAGAATCTTACGGAACATCTCAACGCCAGTTACAACTGACTTCTTGTCCTCACCGAGACCGAGGATTTCAACCTCATCACCTACGTGAATCTTACCAGTCTCGATACGACCTGTAGCAACAGTACCACGACCAGTGATTGAGAATACATCCTCAACTGGCATAAGGAATGGCTTATCGAGGTCACGTGGAGGATCCTGAATCCATGTATCACAAGCATCCATGAGTTCCATGATCTTATCCTCCCACTTTGGAACACCGTTGAGTGCGCCGAGTGCAGAACCGCGGATGATAGGAGTATTGTCGCCATCGAAATCGTACTGATCGAGAAGCTCACGCATTTCCATCTCTACGAGCTCAAGCAGAAGCTTTCGTAATTTCCCCGGAAAAGAGGTTTCCCCATGGCAAAAAAGAAAACCGCCTCCGGCGGCATGAACCATACCGAGCGCGTCGCCGGAACGATCTTCTTCCTTGTGTATCTTCTGGTGATGCCGCTCATGGCGACGCGGCTTTTCGACCTTTTGGAGGTCGTGCTCGACACCACGATCGGCGCGTCGCTTCGCAACGTGCTCTATTACTACACGCTCTTCGCCGTCACGGTGCTGCTCTTCCACTCCTACCTTGCGCACACGTCCTCGCGCTTTCTCGACAATTTGAACCGCGCGCTTTCGACGATGCTTTTGACAATGGACAATCCCAAGCCCGTTCCCGCAGCTTTGTTTTCCTGATTTTCCGAAAAGAACGGTTCGAATATGCGGTGCAGATTTTCCGCGGGAATGCCGCACCCGTTGTCCGAAACGATCAAAAACGCGCGATCCGCGTCCGTTTTGGTTTCTATCGTCAGCTTTCCGCCGTCCGTCATGGCGTGAAAAGCGTTTTGAGACAAATTGACCAGCACCATGCGCAGTTCGGTATCCGACGCTTTGACGGCGACGGGTTCGGCGGACAGCTTCAGCACGATTTCAATGCCGCGTTTTTTGGCTTCGTATTCCAGCAAAGACACCGTTTCGGGAACAATTTCGTTCAAATCGGCAAAGTTTTGTTCTTCGGACGGCTTGCGCGCCAGTTTCAGCAAACGCGACGTTACAGAGATGCAAAATCCGATCTGTTCCAAAACCAGCTCTATATAGTGTTTCGTTTCTTCGGACGACAAAGGCTTTGTTTCCGCCCTGTCCGCAATGTTTTCCAAAATCAGCCGAATCGATCCCAGCGGATTGCGCATTTCATGCGCGACGGAACCGACCAGCAATCCCAAAGACGACAATTTCTGCTGATGCGAAAACTGAATTTCCTTGTCCAAAGAACGGGACACTTCCAGCATCATCCTCCTGTTTTGAAAATCCAACAGCCCCGCCGTTATTTCAAAAAAGCCCTCGCGCCCGTCCGCGCCGCCCGAATGTGTCAAATGCTTTGAACAGGTCGGCAGGGATTCGCCGTGCGATCAAGACGTCAATCCGTGTCCTTTGCGAATGCTGAAGCAAAACCCCGACAAACAGGTCAAAGT
>OQVQ01000786.1_pt1 | contig 14015 bp, 7 predicted proteins | sample 1691491 | NCBI WGS metagenome assembly OQVQ01 (sample SAMN03418252, study PRJEB22391) | human gut metagenome | biome: human-gut; feature: organic feature; material: feces | host: Homo sapiens | place: Tanzania | collected 2013-01
CAGCTGGGTAGAAGAAGAAGATACTCCACTTACCAAGAACGTCCTGCTTAGAAACAGTTTCGAACTTGCCGTTGTGATAAGCCTGCACGGTGAAATCACCAATTTCTCTATTGATCTGTGACATATGATGTCTCCTATTTAATTAAAAAATCATTTAAAACCTAAGACTTAGAAACATGACCACGTTACTAGGTCTCTTAGTTGTTTACCTTACTAGCGCAATGTGGACATAAGCCATGAAGCACTACGCTAACTTGTTCTACTACCTCACCGGAATTCGCCCCGCAAATCGTTTTGATTTCATCTGGACTTACTTCCTTAAGGTCGGATACCGCCCCACAAACACGACAGACAAAGTGTGCGTGAGCTGAACAATCAGCATCAAAGCGTTGCGTCCCGTCTGTGCTTGCGACGCAAACAATCTTGCCAAGCTTTTCTAATAAGACGAGGTTCCGGTAAACCGTGCCTAGACTTAAATTGTCGAGCTCGCCTTTCAAGCTTTCATAAATCATATCTGCAGATGGATGGCTTTTAGTGCCACATAGATAGCCATAAATGGAATCACGCTGCTTAGATTTACGTAGTTTTGGGGTTGCCGGTTGCATATCCATAATTAAGCACCTCTCTTAAATTGAGAATCTAAATCTTCTGTTTATTGACCTTCAATCAAACTTTTACTAAGTTTAATCTGTTTTTAATATTTTATCAATAACAAGAATTATTACTAATTATTTTTAGTGCTGCATCCTATCCCCTGCTCTCAAGTTGGATACAGTATACATTAGTTTTTTGCACTTATCAATAATGATTATCGTTATTATTTATTATTTTTCACTTTTTGAGCAAAAATTAGCCAAATATCACATTTTTAGGGAGTTTGTTGTGAAATTTTGCCTAAATTTAGCGTCTTTCAAGCGTATTAAATGAGGATTTTTACCGTGTGCTTTAGTCAGATGGAGATTTTCTGACTTCTAATATGGTTTTATTTCACGTTATAAATTGTGGCGTAAAACCCACACGCCTGCGTGTGGGTTGAAGATCGCATTTTATAACGATTGAGCTTAAGTTCTAGTTGTACTCTAAACCGAAGGCCCAAGCTTATGCCCAAAGTTAGAGTAAAACCTAACTAAAAATGATTACCGCTCCTATCAATAATTTTATCTGTGGGAGCGGTATTTTTTTCCGGCGAAATTAAGCACATAATCTACTTTTCTAATTCGGAGTCATGGTAAACTAAACACGATTTTAGTAGTTACTTTTAAGCTTCTTTCAAGTTGCTTGTTTTTACTTTATTACTTTTGGGCTCGTACTATTAAGATAAGGGCACGCGGTAAATTTAGTAACAACCAAACCAGAATCACTTTCAAGTGACCTATTATTGCCTCAATACCCAAACTATAGGATCTTCATATGAATTCCAAATATGATCACGCCATTTACGACGCTAGAGAATTAGGTCGCACTCGCATGCTAATTCTTGGCGTGCAACACATGTTTGCCATGTTCGGCGCTACAATCTTAGTGCCTATTCTCGTAATGGGATTTTTTAAGGAAGCTTGTGGCCAACCCGTAACCCACGGGCTTACGGTTGCGGTCACCTTGTTTTGCGCAGGATGCGGGACCTTAATCTTTCACTTATGTACCAAACTACAAGTCCCAGCCTTTTTAGGTTCATCTTTTGCGTTTTTAGGTGGTTTTTACACTATTGCTAACTTAAATACGGGTATTTATGCTGATATGAGCGTGGATGACAAGGCTGCTTATGCCTGTGGCGGGATCGTCATAGCCGGTTTAGTTTATCTCGCCATGGCTCTTATCGTCAAAACTGTAGGCATTGCTAAAGTTATGCGCTTTTTGCCTCCGGTTGTTACCGGCCCTATGATTATCTGCATCGGTTTATCATTGTCTTCTGTAGCTATCGCTAACTCTCAAGTTAATTGGCCGTTAGCTTTTGCGGCTCTTGCGACCGTAATTATCTTCAACATTTGGGGACGAGGCTTATTTAAGATCATTCCAATTTTAATGGGTGTGGTCATTTTGTACGTCACGGCTGTAATCTTAAACTATTTTGGGTATACCAACGCTGATGGCTCCGCCATTTTAAATTACACTCAAATTGCGAATGAAGATTGGCTTGGTTTACCACCATTTCAGATGTGTAAGTTTGATATTACTGCCATTTTAGTGATGGCTCCTATTGCTGTAGCCACTATGATGGAACATATTGGTGACATGTCTGCGATTTCTGCAACCGTTGGCAGAAATTATATTGCCTCCCCAGGCATTCATAGAACATTATTAGGTGATGGTCTCGCAACTTCCTTTGCGGGATTATTTGGTGGTCCTGCTAACACCACCTATGGTGAAAACACCGGGGTTTTGGCGTTATCTCGCGTTTATGACCCTAAAGTTATCCGTATTGCCGCCGTCTTAGCGATAATCTTATCATTTATTCCTAAATTCTCCGCCGTGATTTCTACCATGCCTACAGCCATCATTGGTGGTATTTCATTTATTTTGTACGGCATGATTTCCGCTATAGGCGTTAGAAATATCGTCGATAATCAGGTTGATTTATCAAAGTCTCGTAATTTGATTATTGCAGCCGTAATCTTTGTTTGTGGCTTAGGGTTTAAAGAAGGCCTAACCTTTAATGTCGGCGAAACCTCTATTACCTTAACTTCTTTAGCCATTGCTGCTATCGCCGGCATTGCGCTAAATGCAATTTTACCAGGCAACAAATACACCTTCGAAATGGCCATCAAAGGCACCGAAGTCCCCAAAGATTAAACTTATAAGGTTAAACTCTAAATGTAGCTCTTAGGAGTAAAGCTAAGAGTTTAGCTCTCAACAATTAAGCTTTAAATTCAGTCTAAAATATAGGAACCAAAGCATGGATTTTTCAAAAGAAAAGAATATTACAATTTTTAAGCACCCACTCATCAAACATAAGATCTCTTTGTTACGAGACAAAGATACAAACACCAACAAATTTAGAACCCTAGTTGAAGAAATCGCTATGCTTGAAGCTTTTGAAGCTTTCCAGGATTTAGAACTAGAGGATGTTAAAATTGAAACCCCTATTGAAACTTGCATGACTCCGATGTTAGCCGGCTTAAAGCTTGCTATTATTCCGGTACTAAGAGCAGGTCTTGGCATGGTCCCAGGTATTCAAGCTTTAGTGCCTTCAGCTAGAATCGGTCACATCGGGATGTATCGCGATGAAACCACCCATGAACCCGTGACCTACTTTTGTAAGTTACCTCAAAACATCGCTGAAAGAACCTGCGTTATCGTAGACCCAATGCTCGCCACAGGTGGTTCTGCAGTTGATGCCGTTAATATGCTTAAAGAAAAAGGCGCAGTAAAGATTAAGTTCGTCTGCATTATTGCAGCTCCAGAAGGCCTTGAACGTTTAGCCAAAACTCACCCAGACGTTCAGATCTACGTTGGCCAGTTAGATAGATGCTTAAACAAGGATGCTTACATCTGCCCAGGTCTTGGTGATGCTGGTGACAGAATTTTTGGGACTAAGTAAAGAGCCAAATAAGATAAGTTAAGACTTAGGGACTAAACACAAGATCTCGCATTAAAAGCAAGTTGTCACTTTGGAGTTTAGTGTTTTGAGTAGTTATCCATAAATGAATAAAGGCTAGCTCAATATTTAAGACTAGCCTTTAAATCCTACCATCAACCAAAATTTTGGTTTAGCGGGCCCATATACAAATACCAACCCAACATTCAAAAAACAACATCTAAAGCCCCAAATCCAAAATCCAACTTCCGGTTCTAGCCTTCCGCCCTCCCATCAAGTGACAAACTTTTTCTAGGCTAATGGGGTTGGTAATTGATAAATCTTTGAGCTTTAGTAATTGGTAATTATTACTTCTTTGCCTTCGCGCTTAGACGCATCACGGTTAATAGCTCTTTTTACGGCCACAGGTTCAATATTAAAGCCTTGGTACAATTCGTACACCACTTGAACATTATGGTTGCTAAGCATCAACTTAACCCCTTTTTTATCGAGGGTTTTAAAGAGCTCTGCTAATCTATAATGCTCCTCAAAACTAAACCCATCCTTAGTGTAATCGGTAAAGTTAGCCGTAAGGCTTGCAGGAACATATGGTGAATCAAAATAGACAAAATCCCCGGCCTGAGCTTCGCTACACGCTGGCGCAAAATCTCCTTGCATGATGGTAACGTCATAATCATTAAGGTAGGTGGCAATGTTGCGTAGATTGTGTTCATTCATCGACACAATATCTGTTTTATTGTTAAACGGTACGTTAAACAAGCCTTTGGAATTAACTCGATACAACCCATTGAAGCAATGTTTATTCACCCAAATAGTTAAAGCGGCACAGGTAGCATCTAATTCGTGATTGATGATTTTATCGTTATATTGCTTACGAACCTCTAGGTAGAGGTCTTTATCGCACGTTTGCGCATCCATTTCTTGGATTTTTTGAATCACTTCGTCAGGATTTTGCTTTAACTGGCAATAGACGTTTATCAGCTGTTCATTGATATCGTTAATGACCGCCTGTTTTGGATTAAGCGCCAAGAGTAAAGCACCACCACCTACGAAAGGCTCAAAGTAACGCCCATATTGAGTTGGCATTTTGGCGATGAGTTTTGGTAAAAGCTGTCTTTTACCGCCGGCCCATTTAACGAACGGAGATGTTTGTAGAGTACTCATATGCTTAAATTTAATAATCCAGCCCCAAGCCAAGGTAGCCTTGGGCCAAGCTTATAAAACGTTTAGTTGTAATGTTTTGTTACCTAGTTTTACGGCTATGCTTTGCTATCGATTTTGCCATGATTTTTACCATCGAATTTTGGCGACCAACTTTGCATTATCAATTATGTCGGCGACCATTGGTATTTTTAAAGCATGTTTAATCCACTTATTAAAATTGGTTTTGAAATTGGTTTTAAAATTGCTTTAAAAATGTTTTAAGGCTCTTTCAAAGAACCTTGTAAACCTTTTATGGACTTTACTAAAAGGTTTTCAAGAATTATTGGGAAAATATTTTTGCATTCCTTATAAATCCCTGAAACAATCCGTTAAACAAAGCTTTTTACTGGCTGAAAAACAATGAGATTCTACCAAAATAGGTGCCTTTTGACTACTTTCTTTTAGTCGAGATCCTTTTAACCAAACCTATTTTAACCAAGCTTCTTTTAGCCAAACTTGTTTTAATCTGGTTCCTCTTAACCAAGCTCCTTTTAGCGTGTCCCCTGTTAGCCCGGTATTTTATGGTAACTTCTTGTGTCAAGCTTTTAAAGCCTCCTCCTAAAGTAAAACCAAGTTCCCAAACTTTTATTGGTCTCATTTCACACTAAAGCCATATCACTAAAATTCTACTAGTCTCACTCTAAGCTCGAACCTATTTCCCAACAACGCTCATTATTTTTCTTATGCCTCTAGCTTTAAAAATGGCAAACGCCCTTTATACACGGTTGCCGCCCCAATACGCGCGATGTATTCCAAATCAGGTAAGTTGATAAAGGAGGAAGCGCCAATTAGAGGCACTTTTTCTTCTGAGGCTGATTCACTACGGGAAGTACTAACCTTAAGGAGATGTTCTGAATCTTGCGCACTTTGTGCGCTTTCAGTCCTAAAACGCACGCGCACTTCAGGCAAAGTTTCTGCGCAATATTTACAAGTTTCTGGGTCAATGATGCGCAGGGAAATCAAATTATTCATATTCCCTAATACTTGTCTCGCTTTAGCGGGACTTCCTAACCGCGCTTCAAAATCAGGCACCGTTTGCGTCGCCACAAAAAGTCTAAAGCCGGCGCCACGGCCTTTATTTAAAAGTTGAACTAATTGCTCATTCGCAATTTCGGCAGCCTCATCCACAAAAATGTTAACCGGAGTCATCACTCCTTGATGGTAATTATATCTATTACCCGCCGTTGCCGCTAAATCCGCTAAAAATAACGAACCTAAAGCTCCAGCTGCCATAGGATCAGTTAAGGCATCAAGCCCGATATAAAGAACTTTTCTTTGGTCGATCACGCGTTCAAAATCCCAAAACCGCGTATTAAAATCAGGTTCTTTAGGTGGCGTCAGCAAATCACCTAACGAACCACTCGTAAGAGTATCTAGAAGTGGCATCAAAGTCGCAATCATCTTGCCATAGTGCGTACTATCGTGGCGGCATAAAGCGTATAAGGCCTCAAGCTCAGGACACACTGGAGTATATTTACGGTAAAACGTGTTATAGGTAGCTAGTAGTCTACCAGGAACTTTTGAGGTGGATTTTAATAAAGCCGCCAGCTCCTCCCGCGCTTTAGCTGGGGTTTTGGCTTCTAAATAAGAACGAAATGCCTGAAAACCAAGCTCCATTACGCGGCCATCAGCGTAATAGCGTAAAAGTTTTAAAGTTGGGCGTTTACCGATTAAGAAGAGCCCTCCGATAATGACGTTTAAAGTAAGCTGCGCAAAACTTCTAAACGGATCATTGCCACCTTTTGCGGTGGGCACTAGCTGGGCTAAACGCCCGGCAAGCTCCGTCGTACGCGTAAAGTTAAAATCGGATTTAAGCCCACACTTTCTTCCGGAAAACCCGGATGAAAAAACAAAAAATCATTAGGATTTTGCTCGGAGGCTATGGTTTGAGCATGTTCCTTTAAAGCGCGGTCGCCTTTAGGATCTAAAATTATTACCGCTTCCCCTCTTAATACCGCCTGCGCAATTAACACATCAAATAAGCGGGTTTTACCGGCCCCCGTGGTGCCGGCGATTAAAGTATGGCCATTTAAAAATTCAAGGGGAATGTATAGGTCTTGATTGGGCGCTAACTCTTGCATAAAGAGTTGCCCTCGTTTGTTTGGATCCGCCATTGGTTTGGCGATGTCACCATGGCTTTCTAACAAGGCGTGAAGTTTTTCAGTATGCTCCTTTTCCCAGATAAAACCGATCCCTAAATAAACTGCATTTGAGCGGGTATATTGTTTTAATTGCGCGAGGTTTAATTCAAAACCAGACTTTTGCCCCCGAAGTAGTCTTTTACGTAAAAACGCAGCCCGGGCTTCCTCCGTCCTAATTGCGCTTAGCATCATGGCCGGCCCTAAAAAGAAAAAAGTTTCCCGCGTTTGCCACGCACAGGGAATTAAAAGAAGCGTCGTGCTTAAAGGAAGCACGGATCTTAAAGTGTGAAGCCATAGAGTTTTATCTAAATGCATAACCGCTTAAAGCCTCCTAGCCAAGATACTAGTAAATCCTAAAACTAATTACCTAAAAGCCAAACTGTAACTTAAATTTTAGTTAACCCTTAGTGGTCATCCGATATGACTTGGCAGTAAAAATTTCTAATTTGGACTTTATAGCTATTGTGGCTAATGAATTTTGTGCGCACATGCCACAAGTAGGCTTTTTAGGACAAAAGGCGTTAAAAAACACTTCTGAAGACTCTTTATGCTTAAATATCTATCGCCCGAAAAATATTGATCCGAACTCTAAGCTTCCAGTTTATGTTTGGATTTTTTGGGGCGCTTATGTCGCAGGTGATGGCGCGCTACCTTATTACGACGGTACTTCCTTTGCTAAAAACGGCGTTATACTCGTAACCATTAATTACCGGTTACACGCTTTAGGTTTTTATGCCTCTAAAACCACCTTAAATAAATATGGCACCACTGGTAACTGGGGCCATCTTGATATGATTGAAGCTTTAAGATGGGTGCAAAGCCATATTGAAAGTTTTGGTGGCGATGCTCAAAACGTCACTATCGGCGGGGAATCTGCCGGCAGCTTTGCCGCCTCAGCTTTAATGCTTTCTCCGTTAGCTAACGGCCTCTTTAACCGCGCCATCCTTGAAAGTGGTACCATCCTTAGTTATCCGTTTGTAAGTTTTGATAGCATGGAAAATGAACAAACCGCTTTTAAAAATAGCGCCCGCTTAGAAAGACACTTTCATGTTCATGATAACGAAGCGGGATTAGAGGTTTTAAGACACCAAGACCCAACCACCTTAGCATCACTTGTGCCTTATGACTACAGCTTCCTCCATAATAGCTACTCCTTCTTAAAACCTTACTTTGATGGAAAAGTCATCCCTAAAGAGCCTTATCGCGCCTTAAAAAAAGGACGCTTTAAAAAAGTTGATCTCTTAGTTGGCTACAATACCAATGAAGGCACCGCCTTTACTGATCCTAAGATCACAAAAGAAAAGTTCCTCTCGGCTTTGGAAGTTAATTTTGGGACTCGCCGCGCTAACGCCATCGCCAAACTCTATCCTATCGATGAACACCACAGCGCCTATATGCGGGCGAGCGAATTCATTGGGGACATGATGTTTAATTTAGGGATGAAAGTATTTCTTGATAATACCTCCGCCCCAAATACAGTTTTTGCCTACCACTTTGACTATCCACCTTTAAAAGATAAAAAGTCACGCTTAGGTGTTGCGCACGCAAGTGAACTACCATATACGTTTAACAACTTCCTAACGCCACCTTCCGAAGAAGCCTCTCGCGTAGCAAACGAAACACACGGCCACTTTATTTGTTTTATTAAAGTTGGGAGTCCAAACTGCAATTTAAATCAAGCCAACAAGCCTTCTAATCTTACTTGGCCTATCTACGATTCAAGCCACAAACAAATTATGCGCTTTGGAAAACTCCCTACAATTGAGGAATTTAAACTCTATGACCGCTTAGACCAGCTTGAAACAATCTTATTAGGTGATCAAGGACCAAGATAAAGTAACTCTACTTTTTTTGGAGGACTAAGATTTACGTTTTGGTTTGAGGTGAAGTTCCTAGCTTCACGCCTAAGCTTAAGTTTTTGGTTTATTTGGTGCAAACACTTGAATTTTAAGCTTTTACAATTGGGTTTTTACGCGGACGCCCACGTCCGCGCTTAACAGGTGGCGTCGCCACTTGTTGAGCCTCTTCCCCTACCCCTAAAGTTTTATCCTCGCTTCTGTCTAAAGCTTTTGCTTGCGCTTGGGCGGCTTTAGAAGTGGAGCTTTTTACTTTCGGTAAGCTTTCCTCATTTTCGGGGTTTAGAGCAAGAATTTTAGTTGTAGTATTAGCCTTAGCTACGGTTTCTTTAGCTGACGTTTTTGTGCTTTTACGTGGTTTAGCCGCAGGCGCTCCGTCCTCTAACGCCGAAGAAGAATCTATTTCTTTAACCGTTTTAGCTTTAGGCCTACGGCCTCGTTTTTTAGGGGAGGCTAAAGTTTTAACGCTTTTTAAATCAAGAGCATCCGCGTTTAAATCTGTAGCCAAACCTTCGCCTAACAGGGTATTAGCTAAAGATTCATCTAAACTCATGCTTGAGTCTAATAAGGTCCCGTTTTCAAGTTCAGTCTCTTTTTGAGCGTCATTATTCGTTTCATTTTCCATGGAGGCGCTAATTTTAGTAAGGTGTCTAGGCGTTGGTTTTAGCGCAAAAATACCCGTCGGCTCAACCTTAACCTTACTTCTGCGACGCGGTTTTTCCGTAAAAAGAGCTTTTCGGTTTTGGGCTAAATTAGTAGTTCCTAACTCTTTAATCCCACCCATATGACACGGCAAAGCAAAAAACTCCTGAGGCCATGAGCTTTTAGGGTTCGAGTTCGAAGCTTCCTTTAAGTCTTCCGCGCCTAGGTTTGCAGCTTGGCTTCCTTGATTTAAGGCTTCAAGGTCCAAAAAAAGGCTGGTAAAGGCATCGATAAATAAAGCTTTTTCTGCATTTTCATTTTTGGGGCCTGAATTCTTAAATGTAGATTTTGCTTGCTCGCTTTGGTTAGGTTGATTTTTATTAGCTTGATTTAGTTTAAGTTGATTTTCGTTAAGTTGATTTGGCTTGAGTTGATTTACTCTTTGCGGTTTAATCTTAGAGCTTGGCTTTAGAAAAGTCTTATCCGTACTCTTTATGGCTGCGTTTAAAGTAATATCTTGAGGTTTGGACTTACTATTTATGGCCAAGTCCTCATGCATACTTGGCGCTTCTTTTAAGGTTTCTTGGGCGGTTTTTTCATCCAAAGAACTAGGCACATAAGCGCCCGCTTCCTTTTTAGGCCTATCTATTGAGTGCAGGTTTACGAAAGCTAATTTTGGCGCCTCTAGAGCCTCCAAGTTATAAGCACCAGCCCCACCAAAAGTAACGCCATAATGACTAAAAGTCCCATAACTACATGTGTTATGACCATAATTTCCTTCCTTATTTATTGCTTGCCCTAAAAAATTGACCGCAACCTTAGCGGCTGGTTTTGAGTGGTTAAAATCATAAGTTGGCGTGATTACGTGGGTTATAGGTTGACTTGATAAATCGGCCTTAGCCCACGCTCCCCCGATCCAAGGTGTGCTCACACCAGGTGGACTAACACAAGGCGCGCTCATACAAGGGGCGCCAACATAAGCCGTTTGAGTGAAGGTTTGATTTGGGACCCCAAAAGCATACGACGCCTTAACACTATTAAATGCCGCCGGGTTTAATTGGTCTCCCCACGCTTTAACTTGAGGCGTAGGCGCCGTTACTTCGCGCTCATTGGTCTTTGTCCCAACGTCATCTATGACTGCCATGGAAGTTAAAAGATGCGCCACCGCTTCTTCTACACTCGTTTTTAAGTCAAGGCCCCCGTTGGCTTTATCGTTTGCAAGCTCGTTAATATCGTTTGAAGGAGCGCAAATATCGTTTGCAGTACCTTTTGAAAGGTCATTCGAAATATCATTGGTCGTGGTATGTGAGATGACATTTGGTCCGCCATATAATTCGTCATTTGGAACGTCATTTAGTCCGTTATTTGTTTTAGTTTGAACTTGAGTCGCTTCTTGTGCTTGAGCTGAAGTTTTATCTTTAGTCTCTTCTTGAGCTTGTGCTTGTGCTTGTGCTTGTGCTTGTGCTTGAGCCTGAATTTGGGCTTGATCCGATTCCTTACCTTGCTCGTCCCAAGTAGTTTGAGTTTCGGGGGCAGAGTTAGGGGCAAACGCCCCTTCTAAGAAGATGCCTTCCCCCGCTAAAAGCTTAAGACACGCAGCAATCGTGATACCGCCAACTTCATCTTCATCCTCTGTCAAAGAAGCGCTTGGTGGCACTTCCTGCTCGCTTTGGGGAGACGCCTTCGAGGCACTTGTATTTAAGCTAGTTTGTGGTTCTTGAGCACTTGCTAGGTTTCTTTGGGCTCGCGTTTTAGGCTCAGATGGCGTTACATTTACGAACTCTTCCGCAAAAAGTGAGTTCGGATTAGCGTGGCTTGGGGTAGCCTCTTTTGCAAGTGCCTCAGTTGGAGCATCATTAGGAATGCCATTAGCATTTACGCTTCCCTTTAAATTTGCGCGAGCGCCGTCGTTACTTAAAACACCTGCGGGGATGGAATTTGGATCGGGCAGACGTAACTTGCTTTTACCATAAAGAATAGTAAAGGCGCGGTAGATTTCAGGGTGCACTAAAGGTAATGGCGCCGGACGCACGGCGTCCCCTAAAAAATACTCCGGTCGTTCAATGAGGCAACCATGTTTTAAATATAAGGTATTACCTATCGTTGCTATAAACGAGGACACCACAATCTTGACCCCGGGATTACGGTAAGCGCCAATCCCGCGATTTATCAATGCTTCCATAAAAGCTGTTTTATCTCTAAAAGAAGGCGCTAGACCGGCTTTAATTAGAGGTCTTAACAGCTCAAGATACACATGGGTGTTAAGGGAGAGATAAACTTCTTGCCCCACAATAAATAAAATCCCTTCTGGAGAATTAATGAGTTCCGGAAACCTACGAAGCCTATCTTGAATAATTAAGATAAAACGCTCCAACGCCCCAGGTAATCTTCCAGGTACCAAGCTCCCAAATCTGCGACTACCAAGGTCCGCTAGTACGCTACCGATATCAGCTTTTTTTATTAAGCTATAAAGGCGCCCCTTTTCTTGGCCGGTTAAAGCGGTAAAGAGTTCACAAACGCCGGCTGTATCCTTAAGAATCAAGTGCATGAAGTTTTCAGGGATAATGCGGCAAGCCATGATTTGCGCTAAAGTCTCATGTGATTTACCGCGCCCGGCGCGATAATGAAAGCCGTATTTTGGGGCTTGGTAGTGCTGTAAAAATTCTGATAGTGAACACGCCACCGGATTCCACACCATGCGCCCTGGCGTAAGTTCATCCCCAAAGTTATAAATCGCTTTGGGCTGCACCGATCCCCAAAACGCTTCATCTTCACTCGTGTTTGCCTTAAAGCTCTCACTTGACGAGGTAGCTCTTGCGATTCCCTTCGCTTTAAAAGTTCCTGGCTCTTGTGACTTTTCCCAAGCCTTAGCCAGGTCTTTACTGTAAGCCGAGGAAGCTTCGGGTGAGGTTTCAAACCTAGTCCCTTGATTAAACTCGTTGTTTTTTGGGGACCCGGGATCTACGGTTTCATTTACGCTTGACTCAAAACTTGACTCAAAGCATGAATTCGCGCTTTGATTTAAGCGAGTATTTAAGGCTTCATTTGGCTTTAGGTTTGGGGCTAACGCTTGAGTTTTCTGGGCGTTTGCACCTAAATTTTCCGCCATGTTTAATGCGTGAACACGGCTATTTGGGGCTAAATTATTGGCTACATGTAAGTTATGTGCCTGATTTGACCTTGTTTCTTCGTTTAACCTATTATCGGGGTTTAACTTGTTTTTAGAGGCTAACTTCTTTTCTTGGTTTGATTTACCTAGGTTTAAAACATCATCACTCTTAGTGGAACCTACAGTTTTATCGCTATAAGTTGGCGCTTCATACGCAATACTTACCGTAAGGTCCGTGAGTACTTTACCGGCATCATGGAGAAGTCCGCCAGCAAAAGCGAGCAATAAGAAGGAGCGTAGATTTTCTCGGCGTTCTTTAGGGGTTAATCTAATATCAGCCGTTAAATCCATGGCGTATTGCAACGCTAACAAAGCTGTTTCGAGGCTATGACGCATTAAGCCTGATGGTTCGTAATGGTGATAACATTCCGAAGCTGGTAAATCACCTATGTAGTCTGCAAAGCTTTTGATAAAAGGCCAAATCACATCAGTCGCTTCAGCTTCTTCTAAGGGCAATAATTCTAAAATGCGCACGATGATTAAACGATGCTCTTGTAGAATTTGCGCACTCGTGCGAACTTTTACTACTCCCGCACAATCGTAAAAGCTAAAGGAAGGTTGCTTTTTTAAAGCATCGTCCGCCTCCGTTGCCCGGGGCTTAGTTGATTTTTTAGCGTTATTTAAGGCGCAAGTAGTATTTTCTTCAAACAGCTCTTCCTTAAAAATCTGCGCCATTTTTTTTAACGACCTAATAGTGCGGCCGCAAGTTCTAGCGACTGCGCCTACTACCTGGTATTTAAGACCAGGTCTTGGTTTTATCTGCGTATTTGAGGAAGAATGCTTTTGCAAAACCGCCAATGTTCCTTATGCCTTAAAGACTTTAGGTTCAACCTAGGTTGTAAGGTTCTTCCCTTAAGTCTTTTAATTATTAGAAACTCAAGTCTTAGAGTTCGTGGCTCTAAATGTTTTTTACTATGAACTCTTTTGCTATGAGTTTTTACTATGAATTTTTACTAAAGTTCTTTTACAAGGAGTCCTTTTTACTAAAAGTTACTTCGCCTTAGAACTCTTTTAGTAAAAATCTTTTAAAAGCCTTATTTCTAAACATTTAATCAAGGACAAACAACAGGCCCTAAAGCCTGCTGTTTGTTAATTTTCAAGCTTTAATTAAGCCCGAAATACCGGAATATCAGTTCCAATAGTATCCTTTGCTAGTCTATGCACATAAGTCGATTCATCTTCACTAAGACGAGCCGCAAACGCATGTTCTAACGCCGTATCTACCGCACTATCAATCCGATTAGCATACATACAAATAAGCTTCGCCCAGCGCACCAAAGAACGGGTACTAAACGGAATACTAATATGTATGCGAGTCTGCTTTATTGAAAAGCAGGAATTACGCACTTCTTGCGCCACAAGTACTAAACGATGAGCAAATTCCGGATTAAGTTCAGGCACCGCCTTAACAAGCATCGCGCGTTCGCACTGCTCATCAAGGTAACCACAGCTTATAAACCGAAATCTAT
>OQVQ01000787.1_pt1 | contig 13994 bp, 9 predicted proteins | sample 1691491 | NCBI WGS metagenome assembly OQVQ01 (sample SAMN03418252, study PRJEB22391) | human gut metagenome | biome: human-gut; feature: organic feature; material: feces | host: Homo sapiens | place: Tanzania | collected 2013-01
TGCTATATCCTTATCTGTGGTCTTGATTGCACCTCTTACATTCTCTCGGATATCAAGAAGCCTTTTCTTAATTCCTAAGAACTCCGACACCCTGTATAATGCAGCTCTTCCCTTTGCCTTTGCTTCATCAACTATGCTCTTTGCTGTAGATTTGACCTGTGCTTTCACTTCCAATACCTGTGACTTTATCTGCTCACATCTGACATTAAGTCGCTCCTGTGCTTCTGACAATGCCTTTTTTGCATTATTGACAAGTGTATCTTCCTGCATTTCTTTGATCTGGTTCTGCATATTGGTGAGTTCTTCCGTCATGGAATCAATCTTTTTCTCCAGTCCATCCACATAGCTGCATATCTCAAATACATCGTTTGCCTGCTCTTTCATGGCATTTTTCTTTAATAAGTCGAGAAGTTCTCTTATGACCTCCTCATTGGTAAGTGTTTTTCCTGCTTCCATATCCATTCTGTTTCCTCCATTCTGTAAATGGGGCAGCCTTGGCCGCCCCTGTACTCTGATTACTGATTATCGAAAGGGCGTCGCCTCTTTGTCCTTCTCTTTATCGGGATTGCCATGATGTTTCTCTGCACTCTCCCTCGCCTTTTCGTTGCTCTTATCCTTTGCTTTCTCATATTCAGAGATAATCTCATTATAGAGTTTTTCCCTGAAATCCTTTGTGACCGGATAGCAGACATCCTGATAGATTGGCTTGCCCTGCTCGTCCACCTGCTTTGTCTTATAAGAAGGCATTGATACAAAGATTTTCTCTTTGCCCTGCACGATATTGATGTTATTTACGATGAAACTGTTTTCAAAATAAATGCGTGCAAGTCCTTTGATGTTACTACCTTCCCTCTCATAAGGTGTCACAGTTACGGAAAACTCCGGCATTTCCTGTGTACGCTCCTGCTTCTGTGTCTCCTCTTTCTCCGGTTCCTTGATTCTTGCATAGGCATCAAGGATATTTGTATAGAGTTCCTCACGAAACTCTGCTGTGATAGGATTGCACACATCCTTATAGATCACGCCATTGCTTTCATCACGCTCATTGGAGCGGTATCTAGGCATTGATACAAAAAGCTCTCCCTTGTCCTTATTCTCAAGGATTGCAATATTGGTGATCTTAAATGAATCACCAAATACCACTGTTGCAAATCCTTTGATGTTGCTGCCCTCTTTTGCTCTTACTTCGTTTACTTTAATTGAATACTTCATATGCTATTCCTCGCTTTCTTTTTGTTCTTTGTTTTGCTCCGGTATGATAAGCTCACACCAAAGCTGTTCTATCTGTTCACAAGACAATCTGCCATTTAACCAGTTGCCAAGTGTAACGACCATTCCGTCCTGCTCATAATAGAGCCACTCCTGTGTTTCAATGTTCCCCTCATACACGATAGTCACATCAAAATCAGGCATAAATAATCCTTCCTCTGCATCCCATACACAGGCTATTCCCTGTCTGAGTGTCAGATTCAGGCTTTCGACATACACAGACCAGCCGCTTACAACCATCTGAAAGTCATCATCAATCTCCGCAATATCATCCTCGATGTCGATTAGCTCTTCCATTTCTGCTACTGCCTCTTCTATCTCACCTAATCGGTATCTCTTATTCATCCATCACCGCCTCCTTATAAATGCACCTGACCACAAAACGCATGGTTCCTTTCTGGGAACAGGTAAAAAGAGTTAATTCTTTTTCTGTACCCTGTGTCTTGATGCTGTTATCATACGGATTTACTACCTCTGTCTCTGTTACCTCATAGATATGCTTCTGCCTATTTTTGTCGGTTATCATTACTTCATCACCTATGGATATCTGACCTAGTGGTGTAAAAAACGTGCCATATCTGCTGCCATTGTGACCGCATAACACACAGTTGCCACTCTCACCGATTCCTGCTGTTTCTTCTATATGACCAATCCCGGCATTAAGCACTTTACTTGTGGTTCCTTCCATTACCGGATACCTGATATCTAAGCCCGGTATCTCAATGATACCGATAACACCGCCTTCTTTAAGAATGGCTTCATCCTCTTTACTAATGGAGGTTTGCTCTTCCTCCACATCTGTTTCTTCATCGTAATCATCCTCCAATGTCTGCTCAAATTCACTTATGAGCTGTTCTGTCTGTTTTTCTCCGGTTGCCCGCCAGAAAAAAGGGACTGCCATAATGGCAATCCCTGCTGTAATCAGTAGTCCTGCGACCACTTTTCTTATGCTCATATTATTCACTCTCCTATCGTGTTCTGCCCTCTCTGTCGGCTGGATAAGCACCTTTATCCTCTGCTACAATTGCTGCAGATTCCATCCTGTCATCTGCTTTTCTTTCTTCCTCCGGTCCGCTCAGGTCTGCATCCACAGCCTTTGCGTTCTCAAGGTCAAGCTGGGCATTCAGTTCACACTGCCTTGCCAGTTTTTCATTCAGTTCCTCACTGTACGCAAATGGCTTGTCATACTCTGCCTTTGATGCTTCAAGGTCATTCTGGTACTGCTCAATCTTCTTTTCTAAGAAATCAATGTTCTCATGGAGTCCATTGAACAGGTTTTCCAGCTTTACCATGCTGCCGACAGGACTTGTGGAAAGCTCTGCTTTATACTCTGTCTTTCCACGAAGCACCATATAATTGATGCCAAGGAAGTTCTTTTCCACAAGCAGCTCAAATCCGTGGAATTTACCGATTGCAGTTGTCTCTCCGGTCTTACATTTACTGATTGCTTCAAGCATCATCGTTCCGCCATCCACACGCTCTGTGTAAGTTACTTTGCCTATGGTAATGGCAAATTCCGGATTATCAATCAGCTCTTTATCCCTTGCCTTTACATCCTCACGGACATTGGCAAGCTTTTCGGTTGCTGTCTTAATGAGCTTCGGGTACTTAATCATAAAGTTATCCTGCAATCCATATCTCTGATTGTCATAGGATGCCTTTAACAATTTTAATCTCTGGACATCATTGTCAATCTCCATCTTTTCCTTGATTAGAGGATTTCCTGTAGCAACCGCCTTAATCTCTGCATAGGAAAGTGTAGCCTCGTCGATATCCTCACAGCTTCGGCTTACTGCCTTGCTTGTCATAACCTGACTAATAAAACGCTGCTTATTCTCAACCAGCGACCAGTTGTATGCATCAAAGGTTCCTTTGGTGACATATCTGTAGATTGCCACCTCTTCATTTTCGTTGCCTTGTCGTATGCCTCGTCCTTCCCTCTGTTCAATAGAAGAAGGCTTCCACGGACAATCCACATGATGCATTGCAACAAGGTGTGTCTGCACATTGACACCTGTTCCACACTTGTCCGTTGAACCGATAAGAACCTTCTTTTTACCTGTCCTCATTTCCTTAAAAAGTGCATCCCTCTGTGCGTCGGTCTTTGCATCATGGATAAATGCTATCTCATCTGCCGGAATACCATACTGGATAAGTGTTTCTTTCAGATAATCGTAGATCGTAAAGTCCTTATCCGGTCCCGGTGTGCCGATGTCCGAAAAAATAAGCTGGCAGCCTATATGACCGTTGGCATTTCCTTTCTCATATTCTTTCCAGACATTCTCCGCTACCTTATTGAGCTTTCCATCTGGATTATTTGGTGCATCCTTATCAATCAGTCTTGCATCTGTTCCAAGAAGTCTTGCCTCATGGGTAATCTTTAAGAAGTTATCCTCGCTTGGATCTACTCCACCGCCTCTGATACGCTCTGCCCTCACAACAAAGTCTTCCATGACCTGTTTTACATACCAGTCAGGCTCCGACTCCACAATAATAGGCTTGCCGCCACGAAGTGCAGGTACATCAAGGTCAAGCATGTCTGCGGTCTGCACATCTGCTACCTCACGGAAGATATTCATAAGCTCCGGCAGATTCGTAAACTTATTGAATCTGCTCTTAAAACGAAATCCGCTTCCCTCTACAGTAAGCTCCAGTGCTGTTGTCACTTCACCAAAGTTCGCTGCCCAGGAATCAAAGTGATAAATCCCCATCTCTTCAAGTGCCGCTTTCTGTAAGTAAAGCTGCATGACATACATCTCACACATGGTATTGGATATCGGTGTACCTGTTGCAAATACAATGCCCCTGCCATCGTTTATCTCTGATAAATACTGACATTTAAGCTGCATATCCGTTGACTTTTTCGCTCCACTGCTGCTGATACCTGACACATTATTCATCTTGGAAAATATGGCAAGGTTCTTAAAATTATGTGCCTCATCCACCATGATAGAGTCAACACCCAGCTCTTCAAAGGTAATAAGGTCATCCTTCCTGCTCTCATCTGATAAGGATTTCAGCTGCTCCTCCAGCTTTTTCTTCTGGCTTTCCATCTGTTTTACAGTCCAACGCTCTCCGTTACGCTCCTTCATCTCATCAATCGCATAGCTGATTTCATCAATCTGCTCATTGAGCATTCTTTCCTTTCTCTCTGCTGAGATCGGGATTTTCTCAAACTGCGAGTGCGACATGATGATACAGTCATAGTCACCTGTCGCAATCCTTGATACAAACTGCTTTCTGCGGCTTTTTTCAAAATCACGCTCTGTGGCAACCAGGATATTTGCTGACGGATAAAGCCTTAAAAACTCTGATGCCGTCTGACCGATAAGTGGCTTTGGAACAACCATGATCGTCTTATTGGCAAGTCCGAGTCTCTTCTGCTCCATACAAGCAGCCATCATCTCAAAGGACTTTCCGGCACCGACACAGTGTGCAAGCAGTGTATTTCCTCCGAGAAGGATTCTTGCCACCGCATTCTTCTGATGAGGCTTTAGCTCAATCGCCGGATTCATTCCAGGAAACTGCAGATGGCTTCCGTCATACTCACGCAGACGGATGTTATTGAATGTCTCGTTGTAATACTCCACATATTTCTGTCTTCGCTCCGGCTCTGCAAACAGCCATTCCTTGAACTTCTCCTTGATCATGTTCTGCTTTTCCCTTGCAAGCATTGTCTCGTTCTTATTGACTTCATAATGATACTTGCCATCTCCATCATCAATCCTGTCCCTTACTGTTACAGTTTTAAGATTCAGCGTATCCTCAAAAATAGAATAAGCATCCATGCGGCTTGTACCATAGGTCTTAGTAGCTGCCACTGAATGCTTATCCATGCTCTTATTCTCGATGAACCATTCCATGCTCATCTTATTTAAGTGTACCTGAATGCCTGTATTGTAAAACTGGCTTCTGACTGCTCTTGCCCGTCTTGGTGTATTGAGAAGTTCATATATAAACTGCTCATAGTCAAGCGGTTCAATCCATGTTGTGCCAATCTTTACATCAATATCTGATGCTTCAATCCACTCCGGCTGCACCTTTTCAAGTGCTGCCACATTTCCTGCAAATCTTTCTGCCTGCGGATTGTCTGTATCAGCCGCCATAGCCTTTGCTACACGAAGTTTGTCTCTCACATTTCCCGAAAGATACTCGTCTGCTGTCTCCCAGCCGATGTCGGGATTGTTCTCGTTGTAGCGGTCGGGATTTAGGAAAATCAATCCATCCAGCTCTTCCACAAGAACTGCTCTTCTAAGCTCTGCCAAAGCATCATCACTTATCGTTATCTCATCCGCTGTCTGTCCGGTCTTTTCTGCAAGTTCATCCTTTGCATTTGTAATATCCGGCTCATAGATAGAAAGCATATAGGCAAGATTTACATATCCAAATTCATTGACGGATACATTTAATGCTTCCACAGCAGTCTCAACCCTGTCTATGACAGTCTTTGCCTTAATCGTCTGCTTATAAAACATATCCGCTTTTTTCACCTCCCCGTCTTCGTTTACTTCCTCAAGACTGCAAAGAAGCGGATAATCGCTGTCATCTCTGAAAGCTATTCTGTTTGCTTTTGAGGTAATGGCTCCATACTGCTTTATAAAGGCATCGTATTTCACATTAAGAAGTCTCTGCTTATCAGAAAGCTCCTCCTCGCTGCAGCCATCCATCTGGATATCAATCAGATCTCTTGTTATCTGTCTGATTTCATCAAGGCTTCTGATTCGCTCCTCGGCAGTCTGTGATACTTCTTTTCTTACCATCTCGGAATTTTCCCTGTAATAGAGCTTTCCTTCAAAAAATGTGTAAGTGTAGTTTCTCACATCCGGATCAGCCGGGATAACTTCCTCCGTCTGCTCCGCCTCATCTGCCACTCTCTCAAAATCTGTCATCTGTGCTTTGATATTACCGATAGCTTTGTTTAATGCTTCATACATATTGAAGTTCTCGTCATCATTCACACAGACTGTATATCTGCTGTCCTGTCCGTAAATTCTTGTGTCATACTCCATAGAACCAAGCATCATTTCCGGATGCTCTGCAAAATAAGAGTTGACTGCAATGCCATTCTCAGTTACACCAAGGTGTACCCAGTCCGGCTCAATATCAATCTTTCTCTCCCTTTTCTGCAAAAACAGGATATCTGCTGTCACTTCGGTTCCTGCATTATCTTTAAATGCAGTATTCGGAAGTCTTACTGCTCCCACAAGCTCTGCTCTTTCAGCCAGATACTTTCGGATAGTAGGATTTGCCTTATCAAGTGTTCCCTTTGTGGTGATTACTGCAACCATGCCACCCGGTCTTACCTGATCAAGTGCTTTTGCAAGGAAATAATCGTGGATACGGAAGTTATACTTGTTGTACTTCGGATCAAATACCTTATAATCCCCAAATGGCACATTTCCGATAACCACATCAAAGAAGTTATCCGGATATGTGGTATTCTCAAATCCTGTGATACTGATATTGGCATTCTGATAAAGCTGCTTTGCAATTCTTCCTGAAATGCTGTCAAGCTCTACCCCATACAGCTTGCTTTTCTGCATTGGTGCCGGCATACTTCCAAAGAAGTTACCGATACCCATAGATGGCTCTAATACATTGCCGCCTCTGAAACCAAACTGGACAAGTGCCGAATTTATGCACATGGCAATCTCCGGTGAAGTATAAAAGGCGTTATTTACTGTTGCCCTTGCCGCACTGTATTCCTCATCAGATAAAAGTTCTTTCAGCTCTGCATATTCTTTGCTCCAGCCTGCGTTTTCCTCATCAAATGCCTGTGACAGTCCGCCCCATCCGACAAACTTCGACAAAATCTTCTGTTCCTCCGGTGTGGCAAGCCTGTTTTCTGATTCAATCTGCTTTAAAGTGCGGATTGCATCCATATTCCACTGGTATCTGGTCTTGGGACCACCTTTTTCCATTTCCCAGAGATTATAGTGGAAGTTGTATTTTTTCTGTGCCGCATCATCTGAAACCACATGTCCATTCTCATCAATCTTGGTAACCCAGCCATTCGCTATTGCTCTTTCCCTGGTTTCAAGACGATTGGCTTTTACACTATCCTCGATATCAAAGAATCTCTTATAGACCGGATTCATCTTATCCCTGTCAGCCTTCTGCTTAGTCTCCTGATAATATTTCTTCTGGTCTTCTCCGCAATAAAATGGCTGTTTTACCATATAGGATAAAATTTCATATAACTCACGCCAGTCGAGTGCACCTTCCTTACGCACACCATTCCTGTTCTTATAGCTGATCTTCACATATCCGCTTCTGATTGAGTACTCCACAAGACCATACTTATTGTTGGAATATGCCTTTCTTTCTGCATTATCTGTCCCTAATGCGATATCCCTGATAAGGTCAAGTTTATTTGGCATAAACGCAAAATCAGACTGCACCACATCCATAAGGAATGCCCTAAATGGTGTGTAACAGCTGCAATCTGTCACCAGAATCTCCGCCGCATCACGCAGGTCTTCATCAAGCTCTGCAATACGCTTGGCATAATCAATCGGTGTAATATACTGAAGCTCTGATGGATCTTTTTCAGTTGTTTCAGCTTCTATCTCTGCACCATATTCTGCCTGTGTTACCATGCGGTCTTCATCGGCAGTTTCCTGTGGTGTCATGCCTTTTGCACTTACATAATCTCTGTTAGAAGCATAGCTCTCCGGCTCATCCGGTATTGCATAATCATCAATCTCTGATTCTGCCTCCTCCGGTTCCACTTCCCGGTATTCGGCATCAATGACCTCATCATCCTCACGGAGTCCGTCCATCGCAAGCTCATCAATACGAGGTGTCTCAGGCTGGTATTCCCCTGTAAGAATAAGGACACCAAGCTCTTTTTCGATATCTTTCCACGAAACATATCCTTCAACCTCTCCATCCTCATCTCGCCACTGAAAACGCAGTCCGTTCCCATGAAATGTGTCATATCCGTGCAGTCCCAGTCCGTCAACCGGCCAGCCTGCACCTCCCTGACCATATTCTGCTTTGATACGCTTTGCTCTGGTTCCTGCATCAATCTCTGTTTCAAAAATCTTGCATACCCTGCCCTTGCCACCGATAAAACCTGTACCTCTCATAAGCACCTGTTTGATATACTCACCTGGTACTGTTGCAGACTTTTTGGGATTCAGGTAATTGTATTTACCTGCTAATGCAGCTTTTCTGTCCTGCTCGAACTGACGCATAAACTGATTATTGTTTTCGTCCTCAGTATGAATGGTGCCAATGCTTGCCTGCCCGTTCTGGTCGAAAAAAAAGGAAGCCTGTGTATATTCGGCTTCCTTACTAACACCCAATGAATTGATTTCATCAAGTTCCCTATTCAGTTCTGTATCATCTGATTCTAGTGGAATCGCATCACTATCTGATTCAGTACCACTTCCTCTGCCTGCATCTTCGCCTGCTCTCTTATCTTCCACATCTCCATTGTCGATGACGGATTCTGTGGCTTGTGCTTCGCCAGATACTGCATCTCCAGCTGGTCGTACAGCTGGTTCGCTTCCTCCTCTACCGCTGACATCTTCTCGTACATCTTCCCGAATCTCATCAGCGTCTTGTATCTTGCCGGCTCGTTCTCTTTGAGATAGTTCATCGCCATCCTTCCGTATTTGCCCAGCTTCGTGAGATCCTCCGTCTCGTCCGGCATCTCTATCTGCGGATAAAGCAGTCCGTCCACTTCCTTGTAAGTCATTTCTTCTAACATATCCAATTCTCCTTTCGCTCTCGATTGCCTTTAAGTTACGACTAAATTCTCTAAGAACACTACAGGAGACATCGCATACAATGGAACCAAGACGGTAAATGATCTCTTCGTCTTTGATATTTACGATCTGACTAAAATCCTGTTCTTGCACAGATAAGTCAAATCCGCATCTCGTCCCTACAGCATACATGACACTTGCATATACAAGCTGCTCCATGTCCATTTCCTGCTGTAAGCCATTGCGTTTCTTACTTTCTTCCTTTATCACACTACCTGATAGCTGCATAAGCTCGGTCATTCGGTCTCCGAACTCTTCTTTTATTATAAGCCAAACATCTGTTCCTGTAAACTGTTTTAATATATTTTTTAGAGACTCCCTGTCGCTGTTATCGTACTGCTCAATCTGACCTTCTGACACAAGAAAATCCACATAATCCTTAAGATTTTCTCCCTCAAGGTCCCATGTCAGTTTGACATTCTTCCCTCCGGTATCACTGATATCAAAGATATACCTCATGCGTGGATTCAGTGCCCTTGACGGGAAGATAGCGCAGCCTTTCGCACCACGCTTTACATATCTTCCCACCTTTTTCCAGGTATCATAATCTGCCATGAGTGTGCTTTTTTCCGGAGGTCTCTGAGCTGTTACCATAACGATATTGTCAAATTCATAGCGGTATAACTGACCTGCGACCTTTAACACATCCTTCCAGTTCTTTTCTGATCTGGTGATGTTACCAATCTCAGAATCGTATATCGCTTTGACCTTCATATCAACGCCCATACCTTTGTCCTCCTCTACTTAAACATCTCTGCAAACAATCCCTTCAATACCTTTAACTCATCCTTATCCAGCTCGATTGCAAATTCATTGTCGATTGCCTGTTTTTCACATTTATCCTTTTTCTTTACAATCTTACGCACCACACGAAGAAGCACATAGCACTCCTTGGACTTTGCAATGCTCTGTTTAAAGGTCAGCTCATCCTCATCGACTGACTTCTGTGTCTGATAGATAATCTCTTTTAACTTATCATTGATACCATCTACTTCCTCAAGGGAAATAATAACGGATGCCTTAGAAGCACCCGATCTGTCCCACTCCTTATGAAGTTCCTTTACTAAAAACTCCATGTTCTTAATTACTGTTGTTGAATCACTTTTCATCTTGTTCTTCCTCCGTTTTCTTTTAATGAAGAAGGGAGCTGACCTTCGCTGAATGGCGAGAAATCAACTCCCTTCATGTCCTCTGCTCCAAGGACTATCTGCTCTGCATAATACATATCCATTGCCTTATTGATGGCATCGTCAAGCGACTCTGCCTTTACTTTCTGTACTCGTGAAAGCACTTCTTTTATCTCAACATCAAATTCCTGTTCCATATGATATCGCCTCCTGTAAAAATCTCATCACCGGCTCTTTTCTTCCTTTACCTGTCTTTCCTTAAAGCCTTCATCGTACTTTCCATCTTCCAGCCTGTCGTAAAAACAGTCCTCTTCAATCGTTCCAAAATCCTCATACATCTGGTGAAGGAAGTCATTCTGCAGCTTCTTCGGTACATCATCATCCTTTGACATATCCTGATAAAAATAGAACTTCTGCTTTAGCTTTGCCCTGTAATCATAGATATCCTCTATCTTTTCCGGTGTGCCATACTCCCTCTTGTATGCCTTGAAATTTGTAGTTGAAAGTGTGGAACCTAGATAAATGCCATGCTCCCACGATACCCCGATTGTGGTATTGTCCTTTGTAGGCTTCTCATCCTTCGGATAACGCTTATACTCTGTCGCACCAAGGGCGATTGTAAGGGAACCTGACTTCATATCCATCACCACAAGATTCCTTGGTGATAATGCTTCAAGCACCATGTAATCATGGTCATTGAAGTTATGAAATGTCTGTCCCCTTTCAAATGAGCGGTTCTCCATTTCATAATGCAGGTTAAAATCATCCACCCAGCCCTTATCGGTCATTCCAATCTCCTTAAGCTTTGCAACACATTCATAAGAACTGGCTTCTTTATCAAACCGAAATTCTTTGGAATCGTTATAAAATCCCTGAAGAAAATGTCCCAGCTGAATATCATCCAGACAGAATCTCGCAGATACAGTTACATTTGCTGCCCTGTAATACTCTGTGAAGTTATCTGCTTCACCAAGTGTCCTTCCAAGCTGCAACAAATTGTCTGCAAGCTCTGACATGTCATCAACTGCTATAAAACTCTTATAATCATCCAGAGTCATCAGCATATTTGTCTCTGTTCCCCTGTCGTTTTCTGTTACCAGTATCATATCTTTTAAATCCATTCTTACCTCCAGTCTCAGAGAGGGACTATGCCCTCTCTGCAAATTTCCTGTTATGGTCTTCCTATCACAACAATCTTTCCTGTGCTTGCCACATCCCTGTAGACCACACCAAGACTTTCATTAAGTGCCTCTACCACCTTGCCATTTCCGACATATACTGCCACATGGCTGATGTTCTTATATCTTCCGTTGCTTGTAAAACTGTAGAAGATAAGGTCTCCCGGCTGTAACTCATCAAAGGAGACAGTCTTTCCGGCTTCATCCAGTCCCTGTGCCTCCGCTGCCGCTGTGGTTGCACCGCCATAACTAATATCCACGCCTGCATCTTTCCATGAGTAATATGCAAGAGAACTGCAATCATAATAATTGCCGGAATCTCTCATATCCTGACTGTATGGAAAACCAACTCTGTGAAGTGCGTATGAGCAGACTTTTTTCTGCCTGCTGTCAGTGATTCCACTAAGAATAGCATTGATTTCATCCTCTGTCATGGAACTTACTCCCGGACTGCCGCCTCCACCACCGCTTCCGCTGCCAGCGTACCCAAGCTGTCCCATAAAGTCAGCACTCATAATCTGCTCAAGCATTTCCACCTGGTTAGCGTCAAATCCATACACCGAAATCATATCCCGATAAGATTTGAGTGTGACATTCACATACAGAACCGACTTCGTGACAGTAGTTACATTACCGTCTGCATCTGTTTCTTCCACATCCTTTGTTCCGGTGCTTGTGGTGTATGAACACATATCATTTACAACTGCCTGCAGCCAGCCTTTAGAAGTATCATTCATGACTGTTGCAGTATCTCCGACACCATGCTTGACCATATAGACTGCCATGATGTCATAGTAATTGCTTGGATTTTCTTCCATACCTTCATAATCCACATAGACAAGCTCTCCAAGGTCATATCCGGTATGCTCATTCACTTTCGTGTTCACATCCCGGTTAAACTCCTGCACATAGGCACTCGTTACTGTCTGCACGGTATCTCCTGATTCAAGTGGTGGCAGGAATAAAGCAAATGGAGAATTGTAAAGGATTGCTATCACCGCTATAACCGGAACCGCAATCATGGCAACTACAAGAACAAGTAATAAAAGCACCAATCCGATAATCGGTGCAGCTGCCTTTACCCAGGTAATCGCTTTTCGCACAATCAGATCCTTTACCAGCTTTGCCACACTATCCGTCTGATTCTCCTGTGCTTTCATCTTATCCAGAAAGAACTTTATCTTCCTGCTCCGGTTTGTCATCTTTTCATCCTTGACCTCTATGGACACACCTGCCGCATATCCGGCTGCCATGCCGATTGCCGTGCCTACTCCCGGTGCAACCGCTGTTCCTGCCGCCGTAGCAGCTGCCTTTGTAGCAGTTTTCGTTGCAACCTTGGCAGTAGTCTTTGCTGTTTCTTTTGCCGTCTCTTTAGCTACAGTCTTGGCTGTATCTTTGGCAGCTTTCTTTGCTGTCTTTTTTGCCAGCTTCTTTCCTGCCTCTACCTTCTTGATACGCTTCTTTGCCTCGGCTGCCGCCTTTTTCCTGAAAAGTGCAGCCCCCTTAGAAGCAGTTCCGGTAACAGGGCGGCTTGCTTCATATGCAAGATATGCTGCCTGCGATACCTCCTGACCGCCTTCCACCTGATCTGTTACTGCCCCGGCTACAAGTGCTCCAGTTCTTCCTGCAATGTGAAGATTCGTGTTCTTGGTCTTGATGAAAGATTATGGTTACGATGCTGTAAAGAGCGGCGAAATAAGCGAGGATTTCCTCGACGAGATGGTCGACGGCGTTGTTGATGTTATCATGCGCGCCAAGGAGGTTCTTGCGGACGGCAAGGGCTACAATGCGGGCGCTCATCACGCCGCAGCTCGCAAGATAGCGGGCGAGAGCATGGTGAACAGCACCGAAACATCCGCTTTTCTCGCGGCCTCGACTGCGTCGGCTATGTAAGTCTCGGGAGAAATCTTCTTCTCCTTCTTTGTCATGGCATAGCCGTCGGCATAGATAACATCAATGCCCGATTCGAACATCGTGTCATACGCACTGTCTATCTTTATAGAATTAACAAGAGAGCTTCCGGCGCCCTGATGTGGATAGACGAGACAAAGGCTCTGCTCAACAGCTATCTCGGCGGCGAGGCGAGCGGCAGTGCGGTCACCGATATCCTCTTCGGCGACGTCAACCCCTCCGGCAAGCTTGCGGAAACCTATCCGCTCTCGATCGAGGATACCCCCTGCTACAATAACTTCCCCGGCAATACCGCAACCGTCGAGTACCGCGAGGGGGTAATCATCGGTCTCAACATGCCAGTCGCCGAGGTCGACATCGTAGAACGCAAACGCACGCTTGCTCAGCTCTATCTCGACCTCCTTCTCCTCGCCCGCCTTGAGGAATACCTTCTTGAAGCCTCTGAGCTCCTTGGCGGGGCGATATACGGTGCTGTTTTCCTGGGCAACATAGAGCTCAGCTACCTCTGCGCCGTCTCTGTCGCCGGTGTTCTTTATCTTGAAGGAGACCTTGAGAGTATCGGTATCCTTGATGCTGTCCGCAGAGACCTTGAGGTCGCTGTACTCGAAAGTGGTGTAGGACATACCGAAGCCGAACGGGAACAGGACGTTCTTTTTTGCGGTGTCATAGTAGCGGTAGCCGATGTAGAGACCCTCGCGGTACTCGACGGTTGCGGTATTGCCGGGGAAGTTATT
>OQVQ01000788.1_pt1 | contig 13977 bp, 12 predicted proteins | sample 1691491 | NCBI WGS metagenome assembly OQVQ01 (sample SAMN03418252, study PRJEB22391) | human gut metagenome | biome: human-gut; feature: organic feature; material: feces | host: Homo sapiens | place: Tanzania | collected 2013-01
GGAATTAACAGTTTTAGATAGATGAAACGAACATTAATTGTTGCAACGACCTCATGCGGGTGGATGAGCAGGGGATGCACTCGGAGTTTTGCTTTGTCATCAAGGACGTAATAGAACGCTTGCTTTCGGATAAACATTGAACGCATGAGGAGGAGCATGATGATATTTTTCAATTTGCTGCTTCCTTTTGTAGAAAGATTCATCCTGAGATGAAAGATCAAAAGGATAAACGATTGATACAACGTATACGTGAATAGGTTTCGAATTTTTCTTGGGTCATCGAAAGATTTGATGCATTGGCGTAAGCTGGTGGGTCATATCGTGCGTCTGGTGAACGACGAATGGACTGCGAAGGGTGGGCGTGTGCAGCTCTTGGTGTGGGAGAACTTCAGGACGGAATATGAAGACAAGTCGAAGCAAGAAGAGTATATCGATGAGCTGGTGTTCCCAAGCGACTTGTGTGTCATTCTGTATGATAAGGCCATTAACCCATATACGCAACGGGAGCTCGATGCGAAATGGGGGCAGAATCCAAATGCCGTGGTCTGCTTTCACATCTGCGACAAAAACAACCATTGGCACGAGGCGGCTGATGTGAGATCGGCATTGGAGGCTAAGGGCATCCAGCCCATCGACATGCGGTCAACAGAGGAGTTTGAGCGTGCTGTTCGACAATTGTTCAACGAGAGGATTGCACAGCTCAAATGGAATGCGTCTGCACCAGATCGTTTGACAGAAAGGACCCTATATACCACCATTCCTGCTGATGTTTACGATAGGTGGTATGAGTTGAGCGACACCATTCGTAACCTCGATGATGTGAGCAGGGACAATTTGGACATTCGTTGCAGGCTCTATCCGCTGCGTCAGAAGGAATGGCTGAAACAGGTGGATCATTATGTGCCCTTGATGAAGAAACAGACAAGCGACGACGACTTGGATGAGTTTAAGACGGCGCTGGAGCTTCAGCATGAGTCGCCCGACAATCGGCCGGCGCTCTCCCTGTTCACGCTTGGGGCAATACATAAGCCAGAGAATAACCCAGAGATGGCCAATCTGCTTGCAGGCCGTGATTTGTTTACGGTGGGTGTTGGCAAGAACATGGATAACGTCAGGTGGCGCCTGTTTTGTTGGCTATTGTCACAGAAGAATCGTATTGTGACTTCTGAGATGCTGGGGTTTGCCTTTGCTGATGGATATGCCTATTATGATGGTAAGCCAATCGCTTCGATTGATACGCTTGACAGTAGTGGTGAGGTGTCGAAGATTATGGAGCGCATCAAGCACGACGAGGAGGCTGCGGCTGCGATCAACCTGAATGACGCTGGACAAAGAGAGCAGCTTGCCAGGTTAAACAATAGCATAAGGATTAAGCGAAGCAAACTGGCAGTTCGCATGATGGGCATCATCAATGATTGGATATTCGACAACGTGCGTATACCTAATGAGGCTCTTGCCGATGTTGATCTTGAACATTTGGAGGAGTCGCTGGATGTAGAAATGTCGATGGCGGATGATGCAAAGCGAAGATGGCAAGACATAGCTGACCATTGGAACGAGATGCTGATTGCCATTAAGCAACAGACTAACAAGCTGAGTGACGAGATAGAAACCCTAACTGACGAGCAACTGAAGAGGGAAAAGGCCCTGCTCTTAAAGGATTTGCTTGAAAAGGGGGAAACAATATGCCGCACCTTGGCTACATGTAAGATGAAGTCGCCGGATGAGCTCTTTGCCACACAAATGTATATGGTTGGCGTTTATGACACTTACCTCGTGGTGTATGCACATCCCCAAGAGGAAGACGAATTGTACAGACGGGTATTTACAGATGCTGAAACCTTTGGCTATCATAGTCCGTATGTGGAGTTGGCACGCCTCAACTATGCAAACGCATGCTTGCGGAAGGGTAAGTATGATGAGGCAATCTCTTTGCTCCAACAAGTTATAGAAAACTTGGAGCCATACGATCTGGCCGACAAGGAGACGGGGCGAATTCTCATTCACGCCTACACCACTGTTGTCCATGTTCTCATAGAGTTGGACACGCGCAATCCACAAATTGGTAGTTTGCTTCGTCGCTTCAGAAGGTATGTGGATTCGTGGAGCGCGTCGGACGAGTCGCTGATGCCCGAGTTGTGTATGTATTGGGCCGCTTTGCTGCATTCCGAACAAAGGTCATACCGAGAGGCTAAGGAGATGGCCGAGAAGGCTTTTGATGTGTTTCAGAGAGTGAACGCTAGGAAGATGGTGTCGGTGGCCGATGAGCAGTATGGGGAGGTTATGTGTTATTTTCCCAACGTCATTGCTGCTTTCTATATCGACAGGTTAGATCAAATAGGACATGAGGACAGAACAACCTTTTTGCCAAGATGCGAAAGCTTGATTAAACTGTCGGTAGAACATTCGGAGGATCTCATGGCTGAAAACCGTTTGGAGGGAATGATCCATCTTGCGGACGCCTATCATCAGTTGGGATTCCTAAAAGCTCACGCTGGCAACTCGCAAGAGTGGCGAACGGCGATGGTTGTGTACCAAAAGGCTTACAAGCTTCGTGAGGAGGTTTATGCAATTACAAACAGTGTGGCCGACGAAGAAAGAGTTGCTGAGACAGCGGTTAACATCGGTGGTCTCTGTGCACAGTTATTACAGATCTTGGCCCAAGCTGCCCAATCGCTAAAGGGAGCGAAGGTCCTTCTTCCAGACCCGTTCCCCTATGCGGACAAAGCCATCCAAATATACGCCAAACATAAGATAGAGGGTAAACAGGAGAAGGAGTTGGCCTACTATAGGGCCATCCAACTGAAGGGAAGCCTGAAATATTATCTCTATTTAATCAACCACTCTAAACAAGACAGAGAGGAAGGAATAAAACTGTGCTGGGAAGCCTACAACTGGGACTTGGCGCACCCCAACAATTCCTACCACGATGTCTTCGAAGACGTGGCAGCCAAGATATTAAAACAAGAAAACATAATATAAGATGACCAAAAAGAGAATTTGTTGGATTACATCAACTTATTTGCTTGATGTGGATGTACCCATAGTGCCTGTTTTGCAGGCCGGCAAGGATTTTGGAGGATAAAGGAATTAACAGTTTTAGATAGATGAAACGAACATTAATTGTTGCAACGACCTCATATGCAGGTATGGGGCCATACGTAAGTGAGATAGTAAATACCTTCTCGCCCGAGGAGGACGTGTGGTATTTCTTCCATGACTATGAGGATGATTTCTTCAAGAAGAATGTGAAGCAAGAGCTGCATGAGAAGAGCGTGTTCTTCAAACATGCCAATTCTGCAAAAAACAAGTTGATAGAATTGATAACAAATCGCGAGCCTTATGATCCTTTGATTCTTAAGATTTGTAGGGAGAAGCATATTGAGCTGGTGCATTATATAAATGGTATTCCTTCCAAACGCATGCAACGGAAATTTGATGCTATGGGAGTAACCGTGCTTTCCACGGTGCACGATCTTCAACCGCATGAGGCAAAGAAAGCTTGGTATAAGATGTTGCGCCAAAACGTTTTGTACAAGCGCCTGAATGATAATCTTCAAGAAGCTAAGTATCTGGTTACTAATAGTATGGAGCAGTATCATAAATTGAAGGCTCAATTTGCTGATAAGGAGATAACGTTCCACTCGTTTCCTTCGCTTGTTACCGACGAGATTGTTAATGGGCATGATGTTCCTACGGAGTTGAAAGGATTGACTAAGCCTTACATCTTGTTTTTTGGTCGCATTGAGGAATACAAGGGAATTCATCTGTTGTATAAGGCGTTTGTCGATTGTAAGGATCTGAGCGAAAAATACGCTTTGGTCATAGCTGGTAGCGGCCAATTGGGTTTTGAACGAGTGCAGGACGAGAAGAATGTTGTCTTCCTAAACCGATATATCAAGGATTCAGAAGTGGCATACCTTTATCAACATGCGCAATGTGTGGTTTATCCCTATATCTCTGCTACGCAAAGTGGTGTCCTTTCATTGGCATTCTATTATCAAACTCCTACGTTGGCAAGCGATGTTCCATTTTTCAAAAGTATCATAGAGCCGTCGTCTGCTGGCCTTTTGTTTAAAAATGGCGATGTAAAGGATCTGAAAAAGCAGCTGTTAGCTTTGGTAAAGCTTGATGCCTCGGATATGAAGACGAGGCAAAAGGCTTATTATGAAACCAACTATGATGGCAAGGCAATACACGATGCACTGATAAAGATTTATGCTATGAATTGGACAGAGCAAGATATAGCAAACTGCCTCTTAGGGGGGTAAAATTTCAAACAGAAAGCAATTAAAAGCATGGATTAAGGCTGATTTCCTTTCGTACAAAATGCAACATCCTTTGGCTGCGCGTTTTACCTATGGCGAGAATTGGGAACTTTTCTCCTACATGCGAAATCTTCGTTACTTGGAGTATTATACAAATAAGAAGCAGAAGCCCTGGGATAAATTGCTAAGAGCCTACTATTGGCTGAAACATCGGAAAAACATCAAGCGTACGACAATATCAATTGCTCCAAATAGCGTTGGGCCGGGATTGCATCTTGTACACCGGGGCTTTAGGCGCTTAGGTGGAGCAGAATACATGCACATAGGAAAGAATTGTAAATGTTTACCAAATGTTCTGTTTGGCAAGAAAAATCCCAAAGTACCAGAAGAGGGCTTTTGGATAGGAGATAATTGTTATATAGGAACGGGTACAGTTATACTCGGCCCAATTCATATTGGAGACAATGTAACGATAGGGGCCAATTCAACTGTTACCAAAGATGTTCCCGACAATGTTGTTATAGCAGGTAGTCCTGCTAAAATTATAAAATACAAAGATAATGATTAAAACCATTCTATTACAATGCAAGTTCCTTTTAGTGGAATTTCTAAACATTACTTATCAATTAGTCCCCAATCCTTTTCGCAATTATTACTTGCGAATGTACGGAATAAAAATTGGGGGGGGCAAATCTTGTATTCATAGAAAGTGCAAGTTTTTCCATGTAGGTAAAATAATAGTGGGCAAAGAATCTGTCATTAATTTCGGATGTTACCTTGATAACCGTCGCGGTATTTACATCGGAAACAATGTTGGATTAGCTCATAATACTAAGATTTATACGTTAGGTCATGATTTGAATGATCCTAAATTTGGCTCAAAAGGTTCACCTGTGCATATTGAGGATAACGTCTTTATTTTCTCTAATGCGATGGTGATGCCAGGTGTAACTGTAGGCGAAGGCGCTATTGTGTTAGCCGGAAGTGTGGTGACCAAGGATGTAGAGCCGTGGACTATAGTTGGTGGCAATCCGGCCAGAAAGATTCGGGATCGTAATCGTGACGTCGATTACAAACAAGTTTATAGATACTGGTTCGCTTTATAGATGAACAAACTAAACATATTATTTTTGCTGAAGGGACTCGAAACAGGAGGCTTGGAAGTAGTGACCACTGTTCTCGCAAATAAGTTTGTTGAGGAAGGTCATCATGTAAGTATCTTCGCTTTCTTGGAAAGTAAACATTCTATTGCTGAGAGATTTGATAAACGCGTCAAATTGTATGGACAGAACGATTATTCAGTCAGCAAGGAGAATGTAGCGAAGTTACGGGCGATTTTGGTCGATGATAAAATTGATGTCATTGTTAACCAATGGGGGTTGCCTTATGTTCCTCTTAAGACGGCTCGTAAGGCAGCTAAAGGAATGAATGTGAAGTTCATTTCAGTTTATCACAATGCTCCAAGTTTTAATGGAAGAATCCAAAAAATGAGCATAGCTCTGTTGGATTGTGAGAACCTTATCAAGCGTATGATGTTGAATGCTATGCGATGGGCTTTTAAGAATGCAACAAGTAGAGGTATGGTTTATAACTACAAGCATAGTGATAAGTTTCTAGTTTTATCAAAGAGTTACATAGAAGATTTCAAAGGTTTCACGGGATTGACAAACACTAATCGTCTTGGAGTATTGACAAATCCAATAACTGTGGAATGTAATGGGTTTGCTTATGCTTGTAAAAGCAAACAAAAGGAAATTATTTATGTCGGTAGGTTGGATTTTGTGCAAAAACGAGTTTATCGTGTCATTGACACATGGAATTTGTTGGAAGATCAATATCTAGATTGGCATCTAACTATTGTAGGTGATGGGGAGGATAGAACTAACTTGGAAAACCATGCAAAAGCTTTAGGCTTAAAGCGTATATCGTTTGAAGGTTTCCAATCCCCCATACCTTATTATAAACGAGCTTCCATATTAATGCTTACCTCTGACTATGAGGGCTTCCCATTGGTGCTTGCAGAGAGCATGAGTGTTGGCGTCATTCCAGCTGTTTACAATAGTTATTCGGCAGTAGGAGATATCATAACCGATGGTAAGGATGGCATTGTTATTCCTTATCACAAGGATGGATACCAGGCGGATGAAGCCGCCAACATGCTTGGCGCAATCATGAAAGACGAGAACAAGCGCGAGCAAATGGCCCTTGCTGCCATAGAGAAGAGCAAAGGTTACTCGGTTGAACGAATTTACCAAGAATGGATGAGGACGTTCGAGTCTCTGTTTACAAAAGTTTAGTCTTAATAGACTCTAAAATATGGTAAATACGTGTTCTCTTACGGTGTTTTTTGTTATTTTTGCAAGAGATTATACATATAATAATGAACGAGCATATATCTATATGGGCTAAGCAAACAGGTGTTTTGCCAGTGAATTTGCTTCACTGTCAAAATGCAGCTGTACTTAAATATGCAATGTTAGATGGTGACATCAATAATTTCTGTCTTGACTATTCTGAAGATCAAGACGTGGATGCTGATGCTTACAAGCAACAGGCTTGGTCATCAAATATGCGTAATTACATACGTGTCATAGGTGATGATGTTATGTTGTATAGTATAGCGGAAAAATCGCCTGAACGCATTTCAAAAAGTCTTGTGTTGAATAACATGGAGAAATTTTATCAGTACATTTCTCCAAGACAGGATGTGCATACTGTTGAAGGCATTGTTCCCTTTGTTATGAAGGAATTTCGAGGCATCAGAAATTGGCTTCGTGAAAAGAATGTCGCAGAAAGTTCAATGACTGCACTGTTATATATGCTGGCTTCCATTAAGAATGATGGCAAAATCGGTAATGATAACCTTGCTTCATTAGGACTTCCAGACAACACTCTTGATATAGTAGGTCATCTTACTACTATGGAGGAGCATCTGCAACATCTGAGAGAAGGTATGAATGGCTTTCAGCCTGACGTATCTTTACTTCTACGGCATGCAGCAGGTCAACTTTTTGAAGAAGCAAACTATATTGCGAAATTCGATCCGCAATTGAGCTTGTTTACTAATTATGACATCAAATATGCCTATGACCCTCAGAAGTTGGGAGCATTTTACACACCAACCTATTTAGCTCGTTCTATAGTTGAGAAGGTTATAAAAGAAAGTCATATTGAAGACAAGGAGGAAATATCCATTTTGGATCCTGCCTGTGGTTCTGGTGAGTTCTTGGTTGAAGCATTGCGTCAATTGAAGACCCTCGGTTTTGCAGGCAAGGTGAAAGTTTACGGATGGGATGTGTCTTCAGTTGCTATCAATATAGCCAATTTTGTACTCCACTTTGAAAAGGAAGAGTGGAATGACAATTTAGAATTGCATATTGAAAATCACGATTCTGTAGTATATGATTGGCCTAACGTGGATATTGTCCTCATGAACCCTCCGTATAGTTCTTGGGAACAGTTGAATGAAGAACAACGTGAGTCTGTAAAGAATTTAATGCCAAAGGGAAAGCCTAATTTGTCAGGAGTGTTCTATTTGAAGGCGGTAAATACCTTAAATGAAAATGGCATCATCGGATGCGTCATGCCAACATCTTTCTTGATGAATGACTCAACTAAGGAACTACGTAAGGCTTCCAAAGAAAAGGCTGTGCCTTTCTATATTGGTCGTTTGGGAAGTTTCGTTTTCCAAAGAGCATTTGTGGATGTATGTGTCGTAATGGCAAAAGTTAGACCTGGTGTTGATGGAAGCATAACCATGTTGTGGACTGACAATAAAGGAAAACTTGTGCCTGACGCCTTGCGAAAGTTGCGAATGAAAGATTATGGCGCAACCATTCCGTTGAATATGGAGGATATAAGCATCTATCAGCAAGAAGCCAAAAGGGTATTGAACAATGAAGTTTGGATGCCTCTGTCGTATAAAGAGGTGCAGGTAAAAAACACATTGGACGGTTTGCTCGCTTGTGGTGTGATGGAATGTGTCAAAGATGTCTTTAGTGTTAAACAAGGCTGTCGTACAGGAAATAACAGTCTGTTCAAGATAAAGAAACAAGAGTTCTTGGCAATGGAAGAGGCAGAAAGGGCTTATTTTAGACCGTCTGTTGACAGTGACAGCTTGCAAAACAATATTCTTCAAGAGAAGTCATACGTGTTCTTCCCATACGATGTGAATGGACTTAATATCCTTAGTGAAAATGAACTCAAAGCTAAAGTTCCTACGTATTATCAGAAAATAATAGGTTCTAAAGAAACTTTGGATGCTCGTGCTGGTGGTATCAGACACTGGTGGGCTTTGACACGTCCACGTGATTGGCAATTTACCCCAGGTATAAGATTGGTTTCAGCAGAATTTGGTAACTCATCCAATTTCTCAATTGATGAATCAGGTCAATTCGTTGTAGAAAGAGGATTGGCATGGTTGCCCAAAGACAAGCAAATGCCAATAGATAATCTCTATGCCTATCTTGCAATATTATCATCAGAGTATTTTAATACTCTGTTAGCTATATATTCCAAGCAATTAGCCGGCGGAAATTGGTTCAATTTGGAAAAGAAATTTGTAGACCAGATTCCATTACCACGATTCTCAGACAATGAGGATTTTACACTACAACTTTTGGCAGGATATGGTAAGAAAATAGTAGCTGGTTTAAGATTTGACTATTACAAATATGAACACTTAGTTAGGGGACTCTATGGCTGCTAAACAAAATATACCAACATTTGTTAGGAGCATTCTCCAAAAGCTACAGTTGAAAACCAGGCAATATTGCAACTTGAATGTGACACAGGCATTCGGTAATGATTCTATCTCCTATACATTCATGGACAACAACGGCGCTTTCGCTACATACAAAATGATAGGCACCCATGATAAATATGTTCCGATAGTAACAATACGAGAAGGCTTCAATTTATACGCATCTATTGGATACGCAATCGTGGGAAAGAAGAAAATGCCTGTTGTTTCTAACATTTCTTTTCAAGTGTTTGATATGGAGAGGCTGTTGTTTAGGGCGGAATGGGCAGAAGCACCTAAAGAGGATAAGCAGCATCCTCAACCTCATTGGCATTTTCATCCTTATTCACAAAGCGAAACAATGGAAGAAAAGCTGCCTAAGGGATTTGCGGACACATTGCAAAATGGTTTTATGAACACGTTAGACGAAGAAGAGAAAATGGAAAAAATAGACATTGCAGATATGCATCTGACAATGGACTACAATATAGCTTCTGATCCTTATGAAAAAGTCTGGGATGAAACAAGAATACAGGAATGGGCCTACAAAACAATCGATACTCTTTTTGAGGAACTTGATTTTGTAATAAACAAAGGACACAGAGTATAAAAATTACATTTCGTAAGTTGCTTGGCTTACGGATTGGGATAAAAACAACAGGTGAATTTATATTCTTCAAAATGTTGAGGTTCACTTGGGACAACCAAATTTTACATTAAAGCATGGGTTATTCTATCGAACCTGAGGGAACATGGGCAACAACCATTTCCTTCGGTCGGCATGGATAGATTTCTCTATCCTCAGTGATTTAGCAGTGATAACCGATGGTAAGGATGGCATTGTTATTCCTTATCACAAGGAAGGATACCAGGCGGATGAAGCCGCCAACATGCTTGACGCAATCATGAAAGACGAAAACAAGCGCGAACAAATAGCCCTTGCCGCCATAGAGAAAAGCAAGGAATATTCAGTAGAGAAAATTTATGGTGAGTGGGAGAAAGTGTTCCATTCTCTGTTAACAAATAACTAATTCTGATTTTATGATGTACAACAATACACAAGTCATTATCATGGCCGGTGGTGTGGGTAGCCGCTTCTGGCCTATGTCAACCCCCGATTACCCAAAGCAGTTCATAGATGTGATGGGTGTGGGGCGTTCCCTCATCCAACTCACCGTTGACCGCCTGAAGCCCATCTGTCCGGTGGAGAACATGTGGGTTGTGACAAACGAGAAATACATCTGCATTGTCAAGGAGCAAATTCCCGATATGCCTGTTGATAACATTCTTGCGGAGCCCGAAGCGCGCAACACCGCTCCCTGCATCGCTTACGCCTGTTGGAAGATTCAAAAGCAGCACCCGAATGCCAATATCGTGGTAACTCCGTCTGATGCCCTTGTGATTAACACATCTGAGTATCAGCGAGTTCTCGGAAAAGCATTAAGCTATACTTCTGATAAGGAAGCTATTGTTACCATTGGCATTAAACCAAGTCGCCCTGAGACGGGTTATGGCTACATCGCTGCAGCAGATCCAACATCCGTAGACGAAATCTACAAGGTGGAGGCCTTTAAGGAAAAGCCAAACCTGGAGACAGCCGAGCAATATCTTGCCGCTGGCAATTACTATTGGAATGCTGGTATCTTTGTGTGGAACATCAACACCATCAGTAAGGCTATCCGCACTTTCCAGCCCAATCTTGCAAGCATCATGGATGAGATGGCTCCTTCTTTCTATACCGAAAAGGAGAAAGATGTAGTAGGGAAACTCTTCCCAACCTGCGAGAAGATTAGCATCGATTATGCTGTGATGGAGAAATCAAAAGAAATCTTCACGCTTCCCGCTGAGTTTGGTTGGAGCGACTTAGGCAGTTGGGGCAGCCTCCGTACTTTGCTTCCACAAGATGAAGCTGGCAATGCTAAGGTGGGCAAGGACATTCGCCTCTATGAATGCAAGAATTGCGTGGTGCATGCAGCCGATGAAAGCAAGGTGGTTGTTCAAGGCTTGGATGGCTATATCGTAGCTGAAAAGAATGGCCAATTACTCGTCTGCTCATTGAAGGAAGAGCAGAGAATCAAGGAGTTTGGAAAATAAATTCTTTGTCCGACATTTTATGAGAAATTTCATCTCCACTCATAATTATTTGGCGATAGGAAAATATGGCATACTTTAAAAAATATCGAAATCGTTTAGATTTATCAGAATGGATAATACATTTTGTACATCAAAGAACTGGTAGGGAGGACTTATCAGAACTTGCAGAATTAGCCGCAGATGAAGGTGTTGATATGGATAAACGTTATCCTGATTATTATGATGCCGATGGTAATGCAAAGTATATTTTGGACGAATATGTTGACAATGAATGTAAAATTGATGATAATGCTTCTGGTTTTGAAGTACTAAAGAAAGTACTTCATGATGGTTACATTCATAGCGGTTGGGCTATGCGAAATGACAAGCCAACAATATATGGTCCTGTTTCTGCCGTTTGCTTTACAGAAATGCCTTTGTATGCTTTGGTGGAGTATGCTAAGGTGAGAGGACAAGTGTCCAAATATGTAGGCGACTTTGGAATTGCCTTCAAAAGAAATGAATTATTTGCTGCAGGTGCAAGACCTGCTATTTATGGTTTGTCTTCTGATCCAGTAGAAGTCTATAGAGATGAAAGAGGTATTTATCAGGGAAGAATGCTTTCAGAAAAACAACTGCCTTTAAGTGAACAATATAGATATGTCTTGACTCATCTTACAACAAATCCTGCTGATAAGAATATAGACTGGATGATGGAAAGGGAATGGAGATGGCCTTTGACTTATGATAAGTTAGGGGTTCCTGGTATTCCCTTCTTCTTATCAACAGACTATGCTTCCTTCTTTTCAGAGATTTTCATAATTGTTTCCACTGATGAAGAATGCAAGGAGATAACCAACTATTTGAAAACCTTATATGATTCTCAAAGTACAAACTCTGGACTGGAATATAACATTCAAACTATAGCATCAGCTAAGGTCGTTTCTTTGGAATCCATATCAAAATTGGATATGGCGGATAGCATAAAGATTGAGTCAATTCCTTTTTCTCAGATTCACTTGCCTGAAAAATACAATGTTACTCAAGGTGAAGCTACGAAAATAATAGAATCTTATAATGATGCTTGCAGGATTGCAGATGAAGCAATTAAGCACTATGTAACAAATAATTCTAACTTTGATGAGAACAAAGGTTATTGGGGATTTGTTAACGTGATAGTTGATGGGTATAGTAAGGTTGTGGAAGTTCTAAGAGCGGATGGAAAGGCAAAATCATATTCTGATGGAAAATATTATTTGGGGCAAATGTCCTCGTATAAATCCATGAATATTGATTTGCTGGAAGTTGGAGCAAGGGCTGCTGCTAATTTTTTATCGGATAAACTGAATGAACATTTTAGAGTTGATGTCCGATTTGATTAAAAATACATGACTAAAGTATATACAATGGAAACGGTAAAATTATTAAATATAGATATTCAGAACATTACTCGTCAGGAACTCTTGGAGAACCTGAAGGAGGGTGTTCTTGTGACTCCTAATCTTGACCATCTGATTAAGCTTCAGAAGGACAAGGAGTTTTATGACGTGTATCAGAAGTCGGAATGGGTGGTGTGTGACAGTAAGATTCTCTACCTGTTCGGTAAGTTGTTGAAGACTCCAATCAAGGAAGCGATTCCGGGTTCCAGCTTCTTCACCTCTTATTATATGTATCATAAGGATGATGCTGACTGCAAAATTTTCCTGCTTGGTGCTAAGGAGGGTATTGCTGCCAAAGCAATGGAACGTATCAATGAGAAGGTGGGGCGCCAGATGGTGGTTGGCGCTCATTCTCCTTCCTTTGGCTTTGAGAAGCATGAGGATGAATGTGAGGAGCTTGTTCGCATCGTGAACGAGAGTGGTGCAAATGTACTGCTTGTCGGTGTGGGTGCGCCTAAGCAGGAGAAGTGGATTATGAAGTATCGTGATAAGATGCCTGGAGTAAAGGTGTTCATGGCTCTGGGGGCTACCATTGACTTCGAAGCTGGAACATTGAAACGTGCGCCTAAGATTTGGCAGAAAATCGGTATGGAGTGGCTGTATCGTTGCATGAAGGAGCCAAAGCGCCTCTTCAAGCGTTATTTCGTGGATGATATGCAGTTCTTCTATTACTTCGGTAAGCAACTCTTGGGAATATACAAGGATCCTTTCCGAAAAAAGTAGGATTACTTTCTTCGGAAGAACTTACATAGTAAGGCTATCGGAAGGAGGATGATAGCTGCTATGTAGGATAATATGATGCGTATGGCTTGTTTCATGCGTGCAAAAGTACAACTTTATGTTGAAACAACAATAAAAAAATATCAATATTATCTACAGGTAAGGGATTTTTCTGAAATTATTATTCCACACTGAGTTTTTGATAATGAACTTGCCTGCTTTTCTATGTTATGAAGAGATTAAATTTAATGTTGTTGTTCTTACTCTGTTTAAATGGGGTAAGAGCACAAGGTAAACAAAAAGTTTATTATGTCAATTCATTCTGGAGTAACTGGTATGTGCAAGCTGGTCTTGATATGTCGCTCCAGAATCCTTATGGACATGATTTTATGGGAGGAGTGTTTCCTAATGGTAAGAGCTTCGGATTGAATGTTGCCATGGGGAAGTGGGTGTCTCCGGTCTTGGGGCTTCGAGGTCGTATGAACTGGGAGAATGGTATCAAATTATTGAAGAATGGGCACGACAACTGGCTTGCCCCTTTTTATGAACCTGGAAAAAATATGGAGAAGGGGGGATATCTAACCGTGGTGGGGGATATTCAGATTAATCTCCATAACCTGATATGGGGTTATCGGGAAGATCGGTTGTGGAACATGCAGGTTTATCCTCGTGCTGGTGCAGCCTATAACTTCGGCGTTTCCAAGGGTACGCCACTGGTGGGTATCGGCATTGGCAA
>OQVQ01000792.1_pt1 | contig 13959 bp, 6 predicted proteins | sample 1691491 | NCBI WGS metagenome assembly OQVQ01 (sample SAMN03418252, study PRJEB22391) | human gut metagenome | biome: human-gut; feature: organic feature; material: feces | host: Homo sapiens | place: Tanzania | collected 2013-01
CGTGCTTACAGCGTATAGCTGCTTAGCACATTATTGAATTATTAACGAACTATTGCTGTTTTTGCTTATGGATTATTTCTTTGCCTTCAATTCAAACTTATCGATATCCATAGCCCAAGCATACGGGTTTCCTATTTCTATAATGTTATAACCTGCAGTAAGCTGCACAGGCACGGTAACAGTAGTAAGTTTGCCCGTGGTCTTTAGATTATCCATATTTATGGTCTTGCCATTTATGGCAACTTGAATTCCGCGATGTTCGGCTGGAAGATATGTGATAAGCATATCATAATTGCCACCTTTCTCGCTATATACTTTATCCCAGCGAAGCAAGTTTTCCTTTCTTCCTCCAAGATATGAAACCATCATTCCGCATGAAGCGTCAGGATTGTTGGCATATAGCACCTGACGCTTGGATTTGTCCAAATTGTCGTAGCAAGGTAGATAGCCCCATTCTGCCTCATATCGTGATGGCTCTATACGCTGCTGTGCCTCTGCCTTCATAATAAGCACACTATGGGCAGGTAGTGTTGCCACGATGCTATCTTTTACAGGCTTCATATTCTGATGGGTTATAAGATTGCGAAGCTTAACCTTGCCAGCAAACTCCAATTCTGAAATTGGAACAGAGAAATGGGCTATGGTATCAGAAGCATTGTATAGAGCCACAGCTCTCGTTTTGCCTCTTTGCTCAATGATATCCTTTACCAATACGTATGTGTCGCCATTGCTCATAATAGGATATGCTTGCAAACCCAATGGGTCTTGGTTGATAGCAATAAGTTCCTTATTCTTCAGCAAGTCCATCGTAGCAGGCTTTATCTTGGTCATGTCACATCCGATAAGAAGTGGTGAACTCATCATACACCACATTCCAAAGTGTACCTCTTCTTCATTAGGTTTAAGTCCTCGTCCCATCTCCAGCATGTCCATGTCGTTATAATGTCCGTCACGGCAATAGGCAGAGAGAGGAATATTAAGTTCAATGATTCTCTTCACCGACGACCAATGTGGACGAATGTCGGGACTGATACGCCATGAGGTAGCGATGTTCATTGCCCAAGTGCCAGGAAAGGTCCATCTACAGATATTAAGAGAAACATCCTTGCAACCAACACTATCGATGGCTTGTCTGATTTCTGTATATCGTTTGCATTCTTCAAGATTTAAGTCGGTGCCTGCACCACAATAATCAATCTTGATAAAGTCGAAATTCCATTCTTTGAAATACAGCAACGCATCTTGATATTCATGACCATAAAGACCTGCTCCAAAGCCATTGGGGTCGTTGTCATAGCGTGAGCCACATGTATTGCTTCCTGCGTCAGAGTAGATTCCAGCTTTAAGACCGAGCGAATGGATATAGTCCGACACACAGCGCAAACCATTAGGAAAACGTTGTGGATGGGGTTGCATCTTGCCTGTAGCATCGCGATAACCGAAAAAGCCATCATCGATATTGATATACTGATAACCATAGTCTTTGAGTCCTGTGTTGATCAAAGCGTCTGCCTGGCGCATAATCAGCGAGTCGCTGATATTTACATGATAGGTATTCCAAGAGCTCCAACCCATAATTGGTGGTGCAACTATCTGTGCATGGCTCTCAGCAGAGACCATTGTTGTCATAATGGCAACAAGGTAGTAGATGAATAAGCTTTTCTTTTTCATTATAATATATTATTTACCTTAATACACATATTTATTATATTTACATGTAATAGATGGCGATAAGCCAAGTAGGCATTATCTACTTTGCATGCAGGCTACACGGAATTGCCATTTTCCAGAACCAATATGTTTGACTTTGCCATTAGGCATGTGTACCTCCGCTGTAGTATTGGCAGGGATAGCGATATTCCAAACTATAGTTTTATTCTTATACTCGTAGGCACTCTCAACAACACCATATTGTGAAGCATGAGAAGCCTTCACTCCTTTGATTCTATTGCATCCGAAATCTGGCTGCAATACAATATGCTTAAAACCTGGCATTTCTGCATCAGGACGTATACCACCCAGATATTCATAGCACCAAGGCAACAAGTCGCCAATGAGCATCACATGGTTACCGCTATTCATAGAAGGATTGGCAGTATTGCCATTCCATAGTTCCCAAATGGTAGTAGCACCATTCTTAACCATATATCCCCAGCCTGGATAGGTGTCGACAGTAGCCAACTGGTATGCTAAATCTGTTTCCCCGATGGCAGAAAGATAGCGCATCAGCCATTGTATTCCTATTACACCAGCAGAAAGATGTGTGTTGTTTTTATCTATTATGGTTGTTAACAGACTATTTCTTACTTCTGCCTCATGTTCCTGTGGCACCATCTCCATAGCCAATGGTAGAAGATTGGCTGTTACCGTGGCATTGGCATATTGGCCATCCTTAAAGTATGTGCAGTTTACTGCTGCAAGGGTGGTATCAGCTTGTGCTGCAAAATAGCTGGCATCCTCGTTATGTCCAAGCATTCGTCCATATTTTGCCATCATCTTGCATAGATAGTAATAATATGTAGACGAAATCAATTGTCCATCGGTCTTGCGTGCAGGGTCTTTGCTATGTACCAATTTGGGCGATTCTGGTGGCACACACCAATCGCCATAGCGATCGTATGGCACAAGTCCGTCTTTATAATTCTTGCGACGTATCATCAGCAAAAATTTCTTTATTGCGTTATAGCTTTTGCTCATCGGCTTAATGTCTCCATATTGTCGATAAAGCATATCGCACGAGAAAGGCAATGCTGCAGGCCATGTGATATTGGTGTTGTAGAGCCTCCAATATGCAGGAGTAACATCGCTAATTCGACCATCAGGCAACTGTCCGTCGCAGATGTCTGCAACCCACTTGCTATACAGAGCATGATTATTCACAACATAGCTTTCGCCCAAGCATCCTGTGGTACGATCGCCCAACCATGGCATACGCTCATCGCGTTGAGGACAGTCTACTGGCATACCCTTATAATTGCTTCTTATTCCTCGGCGTGCATTGTCAATAATACAATTAAGCATGTCGTTGCCATCTCTATCAACAACAGAGAAATATGAATTTTCGTCGTCCATGCGGTCGGCTATCAACTCACGAACAATGTCAGACGATGACAAATTCTCTATGCCTGTAATCTCTACATATCTGAAACCATAATACGTAAACTCAGGCGACCAGTCTATTGCCTTGCCATCTGCAACATAGCGTGCTGTAGCTTCTGCACTTCGCAAATTGTCGCGATAAAGCATGCTGTCGCCAGGCTGTAATAGTTCTGCATGACGTATACGGACGGTATCTCCTTTTATAGTCTGTGCGGCTTTAATATGAACTCGTCCTGCATTGTTGGTTCCGAAATCTACGATATATCGGTTGCCGAACTTGTTGATTGCAAGAGGTAGCTCGGTTTTATATACGTGCATGTTTGGAGCCAAAGCTCCACGAAGTGTTCCTCCTGGTGCAGGCATCGTTTGCGACTGAAGCCAATGGCTATCGTCATATTCTGTGGTGTCCCAACCATTTAGACTTAAATTGGCATCATACAATTCTCCATCATACTCATTGGCATATCGCATCGGACCATCAGCAGTAATGCGCCATGTAGTATCTGTAGCTATGGTCTCTGTGGTACCATCAACATATTCTATTACAAGATTTGCCAACAATAGTGGCTGACCATAAGTTGTTCGGACATTGGTTTGATAGTTTTGCGTTTGTGCAAAATAATGTCCGCTTGCCAATGTCACACCAATAGCATTGTTAGCTTTCAGATATGATGTCACATCGTAGGCATCATAGGCAATGGTCTTGGTGTAATCAGTAGGCAATGGTGTAAGCACATCCTTTTCCACACGGCAACCATTGATATGCAAAGAATAATAGCCCAATCCAGATATGTAGATCATTGCTCGTCTAACATCAAGATTTCTACCAGATGCAGCAGACTGTTTTAGATTAAATATCTTGCGAAGGTAACGCCCTGAAAGACGGCTGTGGCGTTCCACTTTATCCCAAGGCATAACACTATCTATACCTATCCAACATCCCTGCCATTGGTCTTCATCAAAAAGACCTGTAGACCATCTTGCAGGTTGGCTCCAAGCTGATTTTCCTTTATTGGTAGAGATTTGTACCTTCCAAAAGTATTCATGTCCTGGTTGTAATTGTCTATCTTGTGGTAATGCTATCCATTGAGAACTATCAGTCTTCATCACTCCACTATCCCAAATATCGCCCTCATCATGTTCAAGTTTTGCCAATGATGAAGCAACAAGCAGATGATATGATTTCTGCACGACATTCCTTTTTGACGACAAGACTTGCCAACCAAAACGAGGATGCGTCTCGTCCAATCCTATTGGGGTTTGCCTTCCTTCGATGGTAAGATTCGTCAATTTTATCTGAGCTTCAACCTCGTAGGGAAGCCAAAAGAATAGAGACAAAAGGGTGAGATAAAGCGATTTTCTCATAACACTTAGTGTATTTATATATAACGTAATTTTGATGATTATATTATTAGGTATTTTATACCATGCAAAATTAACGGATAACACTCAGCTTAAATATCAAAATCCTACATATAATAAAACTTTTCTTCAACTTCATTCTGCCTTTTCTGATACATTTACCTATTCTCAGAACAAGCCAAATACAAAATAAGGGTGCATCAAAGTCTTGCGACTTCAGATACACCCTTAGATATTATCTACAAAAGAGAATACGAATTACTTTGGCTGCTTACCGATGTATGCGAGGATACCACCATCAACATACAATACGTGACCATTGACAGCATCAGAAGCCTTAGAAGCCAAGAATACTGCAGGACCACCAAGTTCAGAAGGATCGAGCCAGCGACCAGCTGGAGTCTTAGCGCAGATGAAGCTATCGAATGGGTGACGGCTACCGTCAGCCTGACGCTCACGAAGAGGAGCTGTCTGAGGAGTTGCGATATAGCCAGGGCCAATACCATTACACTGGATGTTGTACTCACCATACTCAGAGCAGATGTTGCGAGTAAGCATCTTCAAACCACCCTTAGCAGCTGCGTATGCAGAAACAGTCTCACGACCAAGCTCACTCATCATAGAGCAGATGTTGATAATCTTACCCTCACGACGCTCCATCATCTCAGGGATAACAGCGCTTGAGCAGATGAATGGACCTACGAGGTCGATATCGATAACCTGCTGGAATTCAGCACGCTTCATCTCGTGCATAGGAATACGCTTGATGATACCTGCGTTGTTTACCAAGATATCGATCTGACCAACTTCCTCGTGGATAGTCTTTACGAGTTCAGCAACCTGCTCCTCGTTTGTAACGTCACAAACGTAACCCTTTACATTCTCGATACCTGCTGCTTTGTAAGCAGCGAGACCACGATCAACGAGCTCCTGCTTGATGTCGTTGAAGACGATTGTTTTGATACCAGCAGCAGCGAAAGCTGACGCAATGTTGAAACCGATACCATAAGAGGCACCTGTAATCCAGGCATTCTTGCCCTCAAGTGAAAAATCTTTTAAACTTGTCATTGTTATATATTTTAGTTAATCCAAAAACGGCATTTTTAGGTCTTTTATTTCAAGTCTGTGATAGCAAAGAAGTCTTGGTCGCCATAATCAAGGTTTTCGCCTCCCATACCCCAAATAAAAGTATAATTATGTGTAGCTGCAGCAGAGTGGATGCTCCATTCTGGTGAAAGCACAGCCTCATTGGTCTTCATCCAAATATGGCGTGTTTCTTGTGGCTCGCCCATAAAATGGCAGACTGCTTGGTCTTCAGGCATATCGAAATAGAAATAAGCCTCCATACGACGGCTATGAACATGCGCAGGCATTGTGTTCCATACAGAGCCTGGTGCAAGTTCTGTCATTCCCATCTGTAGCTGACATGTTGGCAATACCTGGTTTACTATCATCTTATTGATAGTACGCTCGTTAGAGGTCTCCAATGCTCCCATCTTAACGCTTACTGCATCAGCCTTGGTAATCTTCTTACATGGGTATGAAGTATGAGCCACAGCGCTATTGAAATATAGTTTTGCAGGATTTGCCTTATCTTCGCTTTCGAAGACTACATTTCTGTCACCACTTCCAATATACAAAGCCTCTTTGAAAGCAAGCGAGAATGTTTTGTCGTCAACTTTCACAATAGCATTACCACCACCTACGTTAAAAATGCCGACTTCACGACGTGTAGTAAAATAAGGAGCTTTTAATGGGTCGATAGCTTCAAGAAGTAAAGCCTCATCTACAGGCATAGCACCACCAACAACCATACGGTCGTACATAGAGTATACCATATTTACCTCATCTTTAACAAAGAGATTTTCTATAAGGAAATCCTTGCGCAAGCGTGTCGTATCATAAGATTTCGCATCTACAGGATGTGCTGCATAACGTAGTTCGTAATTGGTAATCATTGTATTATCTATTAGGTTTTAAATGCTCTATAAGCATCATCTTTTGCAAAGATAATGCAAATGAGTGGAATAACAAAACAAATAACATAGTTTTTGTTTTGGGATTCCCGAATGTCCCCCTGTGTCTACAATTCCAGTATGGTTCTTGTGATACTGTCTATAGAAATAGTTTATTAATCAAAAAAGTGTATAGTGAAATCAGGAAAAAACATAAAAAGATAGCGAAAAAAGTATTACGTGATACTTGGGCAAGTAATACGTGATACTTTGCAAAGTATCACGTAATACTTTGCAAAGTATCATTAGATACCCATTTTGGTGATTATTTCCGATGTCTGGTGAGCCGGCACCTTTTTATATATAATAAGGTGTAGTAATAAAAATAAAAGAGGAACCACCTTACGGCGATTCCCCTTTCATAATATTAAAGAAATCTACGATTACTTCTTAAGAACCTTAACGGCCTTACCGTTGCGAACAACGATATAGAGACCCTGCTTGCTCATGTTAGCGATGCGCTGTCCGTTGATGTTGTAGATAGCGTCTGCCTTAAGAGCCTCAGTCTGAATTTCTGAGATACCTGTTGCAGGACCATTCCAACCAGCGTTGTCACCAGCCTTTACGAGGGTGAGGGTGAAGTCAGTTGCAGAGAACCATGTAACCTTAGAAGGCTTATTGGTCTTTGTAGAGTCACAAGTTACACCGATTGTAAGAGCATGGTTTGTAACCTCGATGTTAGGAATCTGAAGGTTCATCCAACCACGACCATTAGAACCATTAGCGCTGTATGTAGCAGAGTATGTAGCGTAGTTAGGATCTGTATCGCTCAAACCACCATCGATCTTAGCCTTAGCCTCTTCCCAAAGCTTACCATACTTGTCCAAAGCGTTTACAGTACTGTCCTTACCTGCAGTCTCATCGAAGTAAGTGTAGGTCTGAACAGGAATTTCCATCCATGTAGTGTCGGCAGCCTCAGCGCCTGTAGAAGCGAAGAGGAATGCACCCTCTGCAGATGTACGTACGTTGGCAGCAAGAGTATATGTTCCGTTTGGCAGACCTTCGATAGCCTGATCCATGTAGTAGTTGTTCTTACCTGCTGTACCGTTCCATGAGTCGAAGTATGTACGGTTAGCATCGTCTGTGAAGTACTGTCCCTTCTTTACAGGACCATCGCCTTCGCCCTTGATAACATTCCAACCATCGGTAGATGCTGACTGAGCGTTGATGATAAAGCCTGTGTAGTCGGTAGAGTTAGGATTCTTCTCGTAAGCCTCCTGAGCATTTGCAGTAGCAGTAGCAGCAGTAAGCTGAACGATAGCAGCCTTAACAAAAGCCTCAGACTTGAGTTCAGACATAAGACCCTTCTTCTGTTCTGTCATAGTGAAAGAAAGAACTTCCTTAGCAGTAGCTGAAGTGAGAGTCTTCAATGTTTCGTCTGCTGTGTTGTAAGCAGGAACATAGTTGTCGACATAAGCCTTCAAGATTGTGATGATGCTGTCAACCTTATTGTAAGAACCATTGTTGATGTAAGCCAATGTGTTGTCGTAAGCAGACTTAGCAATTTCAGTAGCCTCGCCATATGTACCATCTGTAACAGCTACAGCAACAGTAGGAATAGTCTTGCCCTCAGCATTGATTTCCTCGTACTTAGCCTCAGAGTTCTGAGCGAGCTTGATAGCAGCGTTAAGCTTAACAATGTCGCCTGTTGTTGTGTATTCAGCGATGCTGTCGTTAGCAGCAACCTTGTCTGCACCAAAGTGCATAGCAGCTACGAGCGCCTTAGCATTCTCAGCCTTAGCAGCGAGAGCTGCTTCGATTTCAGCCTGTGTAGCAGCACCGAGGTATAGGAGCTGGAAGTTTGTTGCGCAGAACCAACCAGTCTGGTTTTTATTAGCAAGTGTACCAGAAGCACCGATAGTGATTTCACCATCGTGAACGAGCACCTTGTCAGATGTAAGAGTTGTCCAAGTTCCAGTGTTGTTGTCATTCCACAAACCTTCTGTCAAAGATGCTGAGTTGCTTGACTGCAATGAGCTTGTTGCGAATACGTGCTGATCGTTTACAAAGCCATCCTGTGTAATCAAGTCGCCGCTAACCTTATAGTATCCGTTAGGCAAATTCTTGATAACCTGAGAAACCTCAAGTGTCTTGCCATCGACATTATTCTTCCATGCGTTCCAGCAGATACGACCCTGAGCGTAGTTCAAACGCTGGTCGCCATCAGTACATGTACCTGTCTTGGTCCAACCCTCAGATGTTGCAATTTCTGGTGCCTTACCTGCTGTAAAAGTATCCTGGTTAGGGTATGTGAATACGCCATTCTCGATAGTTGGCTCTGAGCCTTCCTTAACGAACAATGGGTTCTGTACAAGGAATGTATAGTCAGCAGGAGCGTCAGCAGAAGCGACCTGGCTCATCATATAAGTAAGATAAGCCTGCTTTAGCTCTGTAGCGTAAGCAACGATATCTTCCCACTTACCATTATTTACAGTCTGGTCGTACTTTGCAAGAACAGTCTGTAGAGCAGCGAGTCCTGGATAAGCCTTCTCTACAGCAGCTGTAGCCTTTTTGTATGCAGCAATGACAGAAGGTACAATATCAGCAGTCTTAATGATAGAATCCCTAAGTGCTGTAACTTCATCAAGAGTCTTCTTCATCAAATCAGCATCACCAGAACCCATTGCTTTATCAGCAATATCAATAGCATTGCTAAGCTGATTAACAAGACCTAAATAATCAGCATATTTGTCAGACAACTCTAGCAATTCATCACAGAGATTGGTCAAATCTGAAGTATAGATTTCCTCAACAGAAGCTTCACCTATTTTATAAAGCTTTACACCATCGATAATAACCCAAGGACTTTTGTTTGAACCTATGTTACCAGACTTATAACCAAACTGGAGAGTAAAATCTGAAGTTGGAGTAAAGGTAAACTGATGCTTTGTCCATTCTGTTTTGGTAAGACCTGTTGGATCAGAGAATTCATCCTTACGGCAAATAACCTTTGTCAAGTCTGTTGACACATATTCAGGTTTACTTTCATCAATATTTGGGTTCAAGTTGATAGTCCAGTATTCCAAGCGATATTTAGCGCATGGCAAAGATACTGTCTGCTGATAAGCGACAGCTCCTCTCCATCCTGCACGCATATATAGGAGACCTGTGTTATCGTCAGTATCATCAGCCTCAGGCTTAGCTGGAACAGTTATTGATTCAGCAGCAGCGCCATCTTTACCGCGACCTGCACCAAGATAACCCTCTTTCAAGCTATAAGGGAGAACTCCGAAATACTTCCAGAAAGGCTTAGTTGTTGCATATTCCTTAGCAACAGTCCATCCCTTAGGAGCACCAAGGAAACCATACCAAGAGAGGCCTCCTGCTGCACTGGTACCTTTACCATCAGTAGGTTCGGCATAGTAATCACCATTTGCAGACAACAGAACGCGAGCACCTTCACCAGTTTCGCCTGTTGCTTTAGTTTCAGAAGTTGGTTTACCTTCGTCGGTGAAAGTTAAGCCCTCATCGAAACCTGCGTTAGTAATAAGATGTGTTACATCTTCCTCTTGTGCGAAAGCAGTAAAGCTGAATGCCGCTGCAAGAGACATAAGTAATACTTTCTTCATTTTCAGGATAAGTTAATTAGTAATATTATTATTTTATTTAAGTTTTATCACGATGGAAACGTAGATTTTCGTTGCAAATTTACTATTTATTTAGTATAACAAAGGGTAACAAATAGAGAAAAAAGGAGTAAAATATGCTTTTTACCCCCCCGACATTAAAAAAAGACGATTTATGGTATATATCACACTAATTATTTGCCAAAAAAAGTTGGATGCTTTTATTTTTTTATTAACTTTGCCACCAAGTTTTCTAACACCTATATGATCAAACCTAAATAAGAGTTTATTTGTAGAGGAAATTAACACCTAAGAATTATCTAACTTAACACATATATATAATTATTCTATGAAACTAAAAAGATTATTATCCCTGGCGGTGCTGTGCGTCGCTGGCGTAGGAAGTTCGTGGGCAGATAATAGTGCTGGTAAAGCAACGAGCCTACCCAACGGAGTGTATTTTTTAAAATCTGTAGACAACACGTACATTTCTCGTGGTGGAAATTATAATACGGAAGCCACTCTTGACGAATTTGGCTTAGCTGTAAATATCACAACAGACAACAACGTTAGCAAATTATTATTTGTCGATGCTAACAAGCCACTATTTTCAACAGACCAAGGTACTGTTTTCACAGACGGAAATACAAACAATGAAAATAGTAAATGGACAGTTACTGCAGTAGATGGAGGTTACACATTATATAATATAGCAACCTCAAAATATTTGGTTCCAGGCAATGATGGTAATTATATTGTGGCAAAACAGGGGACAAGCCCTTCGGTGTGGACAATAGAAACTGCAGAGCAACATGCTGCTGCCATGACAACATTAAAAAACACCAAAGCGGCTCAAGTAGCAACCGCTGCAGGCATCAAAGCGTCAACACCAGAAGAGATTGAAACCGCGGTTAGTACATGGAATATTAAAACTAATGTTACAATTCCTTCTATCGAAACAAAGGAGTTCTGGCAAAATGGCGGAACCCGTGATGGGAATATAAATATAACTAAAGTAGGACTTTACAAATTTTCCATTCCAGCTTACTCACGTGTTTCATGGCCTGATCATGCTTACGATATGCACCAAAATAAAACAGAAAACATCGTAGCATACATTTATTTCGGTAATGAAAAAACACAAGTTCGCTCACTCTATAGCGAAGAGGGAAAGAGCGTTGAAACTGCTAACTACAAAAAACCTGCTAATGCCACTCTATGGTATGCAGACAAAACAATTGCTGGAACCACAGATTTCAATGAAGGCAAATATAACAACGATGTATGGGTTTACATTTCAGAACCTGGCAACTACAAATATGGTATTGTCAACACATCAAAAGGTGTTTGTGGAGATTGGATATGGTACGGCACTCCAAAACTAACATATTATCAAGAAAAGACAAACTTACCAGGAACAGATCTCACTAACAATTATATTAAGAACCCAGGCTTTGAGACAGGCGACTTAACAGGGTGGACAACCGAACAAAGCAACGATACCGGAGTAAAAGATGCTAATAACGAAACATACAAGGCACAAGGCTCTGAGGGCAAAAAACTGTTTAACACATGGTCTGATGGTAAAGCTTTAACTCAGAACATTGGAAAGTTAGAGGCTGGCGTATATGAGTTAAGCGCGATGTTGGCTACAGGAGATAATCCAGACAGCAAGGGCACTGTTTATCTTACAGTTAATGACACAAAGAGTGCAGGTATGGTTTCACGCAATGGCAACAAACAAGTTATGCACAAAGAAACTCTCACTTTTGTAAGCGATGGTAAAACAGAAACTACTATTGGAGCTGTTGGTATAGAAATAGGAAATGGCCATTGGTGGTATAAGGCAGATGACTTCAAGTTGACTTTTGTAGAGAATACCAACAAGCTCTTCAAAGTATTGACAGATGTTATTGCTAACACAGAGCCTTGGACAACAAGTGGCGAATATGTAAACAAGTATAATGAATATAAGGGTCTGACAGAAAGTTCAGCACAGGCAGATATCTTGTCGGCTATTAACTATCTAAAGACCAACTACGACAACTACGCTTGGGAGAATGCAAGTGTTGAGCACCCATATTTGATGAGCAATGTGATTGCAAAAGCAGAACTTGATGACAATGATCCATGGCTTGGCTCAGGTCGTTTGACCAAAAATATCACCGACCATTGGGCTGGCGGTAATAAGACTGTATTCGTACAGAACTCTGGAGAATATGCACGTAAGCAAGAGATTACAGTTCCTTATACTGGAAAATATCTGCTGAAAACTGCCGTACGTACCTTCACAGATAAGGCTTTTGCAAATATCAAGATGGGCGACGTGGTATCTTCAACCAACACCAAGACTGGCAATACAGGTGGTAACGTAAATATTGATGGTACAGAAGGAACCAACAACCGCGCAAACGGCAATGCTGGCTATGGATGGACTTTCAACAATTTGAACTACTGGTGCGATGCTGATAATACCAATACCGAAATTGCTATTCAATTGTCTACAGTAAGTGATGATTTCAGCCGTGGCAACGAGGCTCAGGCAAGTGGTATGTTCTTGTACTATGTTGGTCAGACTTATGATCAAGTAGAGAATGGCGTACATTATTACTATGGAAAATGGGAAGCTAACGATGTAGCAAATGAGCTAACAAACGAAACTCCTATTTTGGATCTTACTAAAGCTACTATTAATGGTACAGTAGCAATAAAGGCTACCAACAAGAATGGTCTTGTATATACAAATAGCGTAAACTCTTTGAGTGGTATTGACAACAATATTGTTAAGGACGGCACTTGTGCTAACCTCGTGCTCACAGATGGTTATCCATTTACTGCAACAAAGAACTTTGAGGCAACAAAGGCTACATACACTATGACGGCTATTGCAGATGGCAAGTTTGGAACATTGGTTCTTCCATTCGCTGCCCAGTTGCCTACAGATGGCAAGGCATACGCTTTGGATGGCGAACTTAATGTGATTGATGGCGAGCTTGTAGGTTCAGCCGTAACATCGCTTGCAGCCAACAAGCCTGTATTGGTAACAAAGGCTGGTGAATACACAGCATCTGCTGTTAGTGTGGCTGAAACATCTGCATCACAGATCAACACAAACGGCAACCTCACAGGTGTTTTCCAAAACACAGAGGCTCCTGTTGGTTCATACGTATTGCAGAACCATCCTGCTACTCAGGGTGTAGCTTTCTACCTTGTAGGCGAAGTGAAGCCAACCGTTAAACCATTCCGTGCTTTCATCCCTGCTCAGGATGCAAAGGTTAAGGCTATCAAGGTGGTATTCGATGGCGAAGCTACAGGCATTAAGGAAATCACTTCTGACAACACTAAGGCTGAAATCTTCGACCTTAGCGGACGCAGAGTGGCAAAGGCTCAGAAGGGTGTTTATATTACATCGTTAAGGGAAGCACTATAGCATCAAAAGAAGACCAAGAAGACCAAGAAACATAACATTATAAATTCAAACAACAATATAACAACATTAAGCCTAGTAGTTATAAAGAGTAATAGTAACATTTGATAAAATAAAATAATAAATACAACAATAATACCAATATGAAAAAAATATTACAATTAGATTTTAAAAATGCAAGTATAGGGGAAGGTTCAAATGGAAAACAGGTTATTGAACGCAAAGGTTCAACAATCAGGTATGATGAGTATGGATATCGCGTCTATGAGGAGATTCCGTGTATAGACACAGATGGTTTTGATACTGCAAATTATGTATATTGGAATGATTTCCTTTTGGGAAAGACAAAAACAGTCTATTCGCAATTTTATGATGGGCCTGCACATTATAAAGAAGAATATCACTCCAATCCTTATGGAATCATGGTGTGGAAGATATTGTATAGGGATAAGGAACTTATATATGAAGATAACTATGAGATTGTGATTCA
>OQVQ01000793.1_pt1 | contig 13954 bp, 14 predicted proteins | sample 1691491 | NCBI WGS metagenome assembly OQVQ01 (sample SAMN03418252, study PRJEB22391) | human gut metagenome | biome: human-gut; feature: organic feature; material: feces | host: Homo sapiens | place: Tanzania | collected 2013-01
GTTTTTGCCTAGAAAAGCGCTTTTTCGATGTTTTCATGTCATTTCGGCCATGGAGTGGATGCCTGGACAGCCGCCTCGAAGAGAACCTCCTCCTCGCTTCCATGAGGCATTCCCAGTCCATCCGTCAGAGGTTCATCACCGAGGAAAACGTGAAGAGCCGAAAAAGAAAGGTTTATGGGCAACTTTTCGTGAAGAACAAAAATCTTGATATAAGAGCAAACCTCACGCCTTCACAAACCCTACGTCGTGCTGCGTTCTACGACAACAGATCCAATGGTAATGCGGTGGTTCACACGTCCACCACGAAGGACTTCAAGGAGGTTGCGCACGGCAATGAGGCTGGTGTCGTAGAGCATGTTGTCAATGCTGGTGAGCGCTGGATTGCTTATCTCTGCATAGCGGGAGTTGTTGAGCCCCACTACAGCCACCTGCTCAGGAATTTTGATCCCCAGCTCAACAAGGGCGTGGAGCCCGGCAAGGGCCACAAAGTCATCGGCAAATACAATGGCATCGGTCTTGGGGCTGCGTTTGACAAGTCTAGTCGTGGCCTCCTGGATCTGCGAGACGTCGTCGCCTGATTCGATCTCCTGTGCGCTACCGCCTTCCACGTAGAGCTTCAGGCCCATCCTAAAGCCCTCAAGCTTTTCGTAATTGCTGGGTGTGTAGTGGTTTGTAATGAATGCAAAGTTCTTGTGGCCCTTGGAAGCGAGGAGTTTGATGGCATCGGCCACGCCGGTTTTCTCGTCAGACATCACGCCGTATATGTTCTTACCGTCAAGGTATCCGTTGCAGATTGCAACCGGCGTGTTTGGAATGTAGACCATGATTGCGTTCTGCACGCTGTCGTTCTGGTAGACCGATCCCATGAGCACCACCGCATCCACGCGCCTTTGGCTTAGGGTCTGGATGTACTTGGCCTGTGTATCCGGGTCCGATCCCGTGTTGTAGATTATGGACGAATAGCCGTTCTGGGACAGCTCGTGCTCAATGTAGTACACCCCGTCCGTGTGGTGTGTGGTGCGCACATCGGCGATGAGGATGCCTACCATCTTGGAAGCCTGCGTCACGAGGCTGCGCGCTGTATCGTTCTGCACGTAGTTGTTTTCACTCAAAGCCTTTAGAACTTTGGCGCGCGTCTCTTTCTGCACGTATGGGTAGTTGTTGATGACCCTTGAGACCGTGGACGCGGACACGCCCGTGATCCTTGCAATCTCGTATATGGTCGTATCCCTCTTTGAGGAGGCCTCTTTCCCGCTGTCTGTCATGCAACCCTACCCTTTAACCCGATGTTATCGAACTCAGAACCTTTGAGGAACTCTCTTACGTCCCAACAGGTCATTCTAAACCAATCAGTCGTAGATAATCAATGCAATCAAATCCAACGGCTCGTCGTTGTCGTTCTCTATGCCGTGGCCAGTTCCACTTGGAGTGATCGTGACATCGCCGGCTTCAATATCCACAACGGTCCCATTGTCGTTGTACTTGGCCTTCCCCGATAGGATATAGTAGATCTCCGTATCTCCATTGTGAATATGGAACCCTATTCCAGAATGGGGTGCCACCGTTGTATGGGCGAACACCCTACCCTTTCCGTTAAGCTCTTCCTCGTTGTTCGTAAGGCTCCTGACGGTTATGAAGCCGTCAGCGCCAAACTTGTGTTCAAAACGTTCCACATTCTTTTCGTTTGATTTTCTTATCATCCTTCAATCACTCCCGAACAGGCACTTTTACAACAACTTTCTTGATTGGAAGCTGTCTCTCATACATACATCTTGGCTTATGGGCATCCTCTGGTCCCAATACAATGAAATCTCCGGCATTGAGGAAAACCGTACTATAGCGTTTTGGTTCATTATAAAATGTGATATCGTTTTCTTCGTTGTACGGTACAGCAACTTCTCCAAGCTGACTACGGTCACATACACCGCAGCATTCCATTCCTTCTACAACATATTGGACATCAAAGAACTTTTCATGGGTTTCAAACCTATTCTCGTCCCATAGGAACGAAGTATATCGTTGGACACTTGCTCTTACACCATCGCCCAGTTCATACCAGCCAACCTCAAGTTCAGCCAAGTCTGTCCTCTTAAGAAAGTCAAAAGCAATCTTAAACTCTTTGGATGAGAAATCATGCTTGTACTCAAATCCATTTTTAGAACTCAGCATTTTTAGGTTCCTTTTTTCTTCCATTTAATTTGCAATCGAATTCACATTCATTATTACATAGTTCACAACATAAAACAAGCTGTAGATTTAATGAGAAATATTAAAAACGTTGCATGCCATCATCAAAAAACCTAATTAATTGTGCATATTACACACAATTTGGTTGCGTTCAAACTAAAACCATGCAATACTACAATACGAAAATTGAATTCGATTGCAATATATTTTGCAACAATAACCAACGAAAAAAAACCGAATTCAAAAGAGGAGCAATATGCCTGAAAAGAACAGAATATGGTCGTTTGATTTTCTGAAAGTATTTACTGCCGCAATGCTCGTTTCTTTTGCGACACAATTTCAAGCGACCACTTTTCCTCTGTATGTCCAATACCTTGGTGGGAATCTTGCAATTGCGGGGCTCATGACAAGTATATATATGGGCACATCGGCTTTGTCAAAGCCATTTGCAGGATCGTTGGTCAACAACAAACCTCGGAAGATTCTATGCTTAACGTTTGGGATAATTTTTGCATGTATAATGTCTTCGTATGGATTCATCAGTACGATTCCTCTAATAATGGTGATAAGGGCATGCAGCGCGCCTTGCTATTCAATATGCTCAACTGCATACACCACAATGGCAACAGATATGATACCCAATACCAGAATGGTTGAGGGAATTGGGTATTTTAATTTCTCTCAAACGATTTCTGCCGCATTTGGCTCAACAATTGCATTGTTCATAATAAACAACTTGGGGTATAAATCCTTATTTCTTTCATGTACAGGCTGTGTTTTTCTTGCAGTTCTAATAATACTGGTGACAAAATACGAGGATCCCATACTTGCAAAAAAAACAGAATTGAGCCCAACCCAACAAAAACCCAAAAAGATATCATTCAGAGACAAATTAAAGAATACAATCTCCCCCACTATGCTGCCATCTACCTTGACATTGTTCTTCATTTTAATAGGTTCTAGTGGAGTCGTCACATATCTGCCAACATGGGGGAAAACCGTTGGAATTGCAAACATTGGAATGTTCTTCACTTGCCAAGCTATAACACTAGCAGTATCAAGATTATTTGTAGGTAAGATAAACAAATACATAGGTTCAAGAAAATCCATCGTAATTGGTGTCATATGCATTGAAATCTGCCTTGTTGGCATAAGATTCTGTACCTCCCTCTCAATGCTCTGCATGCTTTCGCTACTACTTGGACTGGGTTCCGGGATAATCGTTCCGACCATCCATGCAATAATGGTCATGCTGTGTTCACACGAAGAACGAGGAATGGCAAACGCTGTATTCCAAATGGCGAATGATGCAGGTATTTGCATATGCTCTTTGGTATTAGGACTTCTGGCACAGACCTTTGGGCTGCATGATGTTTTCACATATGCTTCCGTGTTCCCATTGATTGGTATAGTCGTGTATATCACAAAGCTCAGAAATCAGATAATAGAGAATAACCTATAAAAGGAGTACCGAGATGTATCAGATGAAAGAAAAGCGAACAACATTGAAGGAATTGGTCGAAAAGGAATGTATTGTAGCCCCATGCATTTATGATTGTGCCTCTGCGAAAGCCGCTGAAATCGCAGGATATAAAGCACTGCTTCTTAGTGGAGGAGAAATCGAGGAAGCACAGTTCGGACTCCCCAATATGGGCATCCATACCATAGACGACTTGTGTGAAATCACATACAACATCTCAAGCATATCACCACTTCCAATATCGGTGGACATGGATAATGGTTTTGGAGAACCTCTAGCCGTATTTAGGAACTGCGAGCGACTTGTCAGGGCAGGAGCAATGGGAATACAGTTGGAAGATAAAGCTTGCGAAGGTCAAAATAAACTTCTTTCACGAAAAGACTACATCGCAAAAATAAAAGCTGCTGTTGATGCGGTAAAAGGGACAGACTGCATGATAATTGCAAGAAACCATGTCGACGTATCAGAAGATCCAGATGAAGCAGTTGCAAGAGCCCTTGAAGCGCTTGAAGTTGGAGCAGAAATGACTTTATGTCTACCAAGAAATATGGAGCAGGCAAAATACATTGCAGATCGCGTTCCAGGTTGGAAGATGTTCCCGGACATTGGTTGTGACAAATCTGGAAATCCGACCGCAGATGTACCTGGACTTGCTGCAATGGGGTACAACTTCGTTACAATGCACTTTTTCCTGAAAGCAGCCATGAATGCAATGATCCGACACGGGAGAAAGAACTTAAAAAACCTAAACAACTCATATACATGCAGAGAAGAAATAGATGGTATCTATGGTGCTAGCGGAATGCCATTCTGGCATGCACAGGAATTCCTAGACCTTGAAAACAAATGGACAGGAGAAAACAAAAAGTGGAAAGGTGCCGCACCCAGGTAACAACGACAACACAGCAAAATAGTTAATCAACCAGACTCAAGTCTGATAACAAACTTCCCCGAGGTTCTACCTCGGGGAAATTGAACTAGGAACTTAGTGTCCACATCTATAAGCTCAACAAAAGCTACTTATTCGTCCAATATCATTTGTAATCGGTCTCAAAGAAGGTCAATCTCTAATCAAATCCGATTCAGATGCAAAATGACATGCAACGGAATGATTCATCCCAAGGTTTCTAAGACTTGGACATTCCTTACTACAAATATCCTTGGCATATACACATCTAGGATGAAAAGGACATCCATCAGGAGTTCGTGTTGGACTTGGAACCTCCCCTTGAAGGATTATTCTCTCCCTAGTCTTCTCTGCATCATAATCTACAGTTGGAACAGCTGACAGCAGCGATTTAGTGTAAGGATGTATCGGATTTTTGAATATGTGTTTTGAATCCATCATCTCAACAATATGACCAAGATACATGACAGCAATTGTATCAGCAATATGCTTCACAACAGCTATATCATGAGCTATAAAAACATACGTCAGTCCAAGCTCCTCTCTGAGACGCTCAAAGAGATTGATTATTTGAGCTTGAATACTGACATCCAAAGCGGATACAGGTTCGTCACACACAATCAAAGTTGGTTTGCAAGCAAGAGCCCTGGCAATTCCAAGGCGCTGACGTTGTCCTCCGGAAAGTTCATGAGGATATCTATCAACCATAGAAGGCAACAGCTCGACCAGAGTGAGCAATCGATTTATTTCTTTGTCGACTTCTTCTCTAGAATGATATTCATGATCCCCCAAAATTGCATCTTTGAGAATCATTCCAAGATTTTGTCTTGGATTCAAAGATCCATATGGGTCTTGGAAAATAAGCTGTATATCCCTTCTAATCGGTTTCAAAGCCGATTTTGAGAGCTTTGCAATGTCAGTCCCCTTATAGAAGATATGACCATCAGTTGGATCATTTATTCTCAAGATACATTTTCCCGTAGTGGTTTTTCCACATCCAGACTCGCCTACAAGTCCAAGCGTCTCACCACTTCTTACTTTAAAAGAGACATCATCAACAGCTTTTACATACTGTTTGTTAAATCCTTTTGTCGTTTTGAAGTACATTTTCAAATTTTGTACATCAAGTAGGACATTGTCTTTTTCGTTCATCATTTCCCAACCTCACCACAAATATCAACACAACAAGCAAGATAGTGGCCTTCATCGGACAGTCCAACAAGCGGTGGCATTTTTGAAGTTTTACATTTGTCACACACATACTTACATCTTGGGATGAAGGGACACTCGTCAGGAAAGTCCGTTAAGTTTGGCGGCGTTCCAGGAATCGGAATCAACTTCTCCCCCTCCTCTTCTTCAAGTTTTGGAACGGAAGCAAGAAGACCATTTGTATATGGATGTCTTGGATTCTTCAAAATTTGTTCTGTAGTACCCTGCTCAACGACATGTCCTGCATACATAACGTATATCCTGTCTGCATACCTATTCACTACACCAAGATTATGCGTAACGATTATCATTGACATGTTTCTCTTTCTAACTATATCAACGAGAAGTTCCATAACTTGGGCCTGTGTAGTTACATCAAGTGCCGTCGTTGGTTCATCCGCAATCAAAAGCTCCGAGTTGCATGCAACTGCAGTTGCAATCATAACCCTCTGCCTCATTCCACCTGACATTTCAAATGGGTAATTCGACAATCTCGACTTTGCATCTGGAATTCCAACAGCATCCAAAGCCTCTTCAGCAATCACCAAAGCTTCCTTCTTGGATACATTACGATGGGTCCTGATAACCTCGACGAGCTGATTCCCTATTGTCATCACAGGATCGATGGCGGTCATTGGTTCTTGGAAGATCATTGCAATCTTATTTCCTCGAATATCTCTCATTTCCCGTGAGTTTGACTTGTATTCTAGGAGATTCTTTCCTTCGAAGAGGACTTCTCCACCCAAAATCTTTCCTGGTGGAGATTGAACAAGCTGCATAATTGACATTTGTGTAACAGACTTTCCACAACCTGATTCTCCAACTATTGCGACAACCTCTCCTCGATCGACATGGAAGGAGACTCCATTTACAGCTTTGACTTCTCCTTTGGATGTAAAGAATGAAGTCTTCAGGTCTTTGACTTCAAGCAAGTAATTGTTTTTATCAGTCATCACAGCTTACCTCTAAGTCTAGGATCAAGCGAATCTCGCAAACTATCACCAACTATATTGAATGCTACAACCGTAATCATGACGAACAGACCAGGAACAATTGCGAGAGATGGAGCTTTGAAAATGTATTGATATCCATCTGAAACCATAGATCCCCAAGCCGGAATAGGAGCAGTAATCCCAATTCCAAGAAAACTCAAGGAAGATTCAAGCATAATTGCACTACCAAGATTCATAGTAAAAAGAACAATCAAAGAAGGAAAGCAATTTGGAAACAAATGCTTGTAGAGAATTTGCATCGATGTCTGACCAATCAATGGAGCAACTACAACGTAATCATTTCCTTTCAGTCCTAGTACGAGACCGTTAACCATTCTAACATATGTGGGAAGCATGGAAATCGCAATGACAATGCTTACACCCCAAATACCACCGCCCAAAGCAGTGGCCAATGTCATTGAAACAATCAAAGGAGGAAGCGAAAGTTGCGCATCTGTGATTCTCATAATGATTTGACCAATAGCCCCTTCGCAATAGCCAGCTACCATCCCCAACAAACTACCCAACACCAATGCCAAAACACTCGAAATCAAACTCGTAACAAGTGAAATTCTTGCACCGTAAAGAATTCTTGTGAACACATCCCGCCCCAAACTATCAGTCCCGAAAAGATGTTCAGCGCAAGGTTTTCCAAAAGTATTCATTAGATCCTGCTGCGTCTCGGTATATGGAGTAAGAACAGGAGCGAAAATTGCAGCAAAAAAGAACAAAAGAACAACAATCGTGCAAATCTTCACAATTGGGCCTCTTGCAAAAAAGACTCTTAGTGTATTCATGAAAACTGATGAGTTCTTCTTTTTCATAATCAACTCCAGCTTTTTCTGATCTGAGGATTTACAAAACCATATAGGATGTCGACAAAAACATTGCACACAGTTGTAACCAAGGATATTATCAAAACGCTACTCTGAACAACGAGATAGTCTCTATTCATTATGCCCTGCTTGACCATAAGGCCAATACCTGGGATGTTGAACACTTGTTCAACCATCAAAGAACCACCAATAACTCTGCGAATTTGAAGTGCAATTATTGTAATTATTGGAATTAGAGTGTTTCGCAGAGCATGACGGAACACAACACTTCGTTCCTTTATCCCATTTGCACGACAAGTCCTTATGTAATCCTGATTGATTACTTCCAACATATTCGATCTAGTCTGCCTTGAAATCGATGCTGTCAACTGCAAAGAAAGGCAGAAAACTGGCATAATTGCGTGTCTTATAAATTTCCCAAAATTCACAGACGGGCTGACCCAGCCAGAAATTGGAAGAATCCTCAATTTGACGCCAAATAAATACATCAAGATTATTCCAATCCAAAAAACAGGGGTACCTGCTCCCATCGTAGAAAAGAAAGTAATCACCTGATCAACGACTTTCCCTCTTTTGACCGCACTTAGAACGCCAAATACGATTCCAATAACAGACGATATAATCAATGATGGAATTCCCAGGGAAACAGTTCGCGGAAGTTTTTCTCTCAACATCTCGCTTACGGGCCTGTCATACATAATTGAATAACCCATATCACCAGAGAAAATGCCTTTGATCCATAGTAAGTATTGCATGATCAATGGCTTATCAAGATTAAGCTCCTCTCGTAGTGCTTGGACATCTTCCTCACTAGCTTCCTCTCCAAGAGCCAAACGAGCAGGATCACCTGGTAGAATATGCATAAGCGAAAAGGCAAACAAAGAGACCAAAAAAACGATAATTACTGAGATTCCTAATCTTCTCAGTATGAACTTACCCATAAAACTACTCCATCAATAGTCAGTTGCCGTCCCATGTCACAGGACGGCAACCTATATTCAAAAACATTATTTTTCAATCCATGCATTCCAAAGATCTGCAGATGTTGAAACTGTAGCACCAAGTCCAGAATCATGAACCTTTGGAGAAACTATTGCGACAGGGAAGTTCACAGCAACAGCTTTGAGCAGACAATGGTCCTGGAAAATAATTTTCTGGGCCTTTTTGAAGTTTTGTACAACTCCCTCGGCATCAGAGGCGAGTCCAGCAGAAATCGTTGGTCCAAGTTCAGCAGGCCTATAAAATGAATTCAATCCAATTCCAGAAGACAACCCATCCCTATAGGATCCAGCAATCTGAGTGGGAACACCCGCATCCATACCCATTCCATGGATGTTAATACCTCCATCCCAACCATCTATCAGTTTTGTATAGGCAGCGTTATCAACAAGTTTTATCTCTGCTCTGATATTTATTGCTGAAAGCTCCTCTACAATGATTTGACCAAGCTGAATGCTTGTGTTTCCAGAGGAATTCAAATAGATGACAGTATCAAAGCCATTTTCGTATCCAGCCTCCTTCATCAACGCCTTTGCCTTTTCAACATCATAAGGATATCCATCTACCTCTTCGTTGTAATAAGGAGAACCTTTTACCGCATATTGAGTTGTAGATGTCCCATAATCACCAAACAAAACCTTTGCAATTGCATCCCTATCGATTGCATAGGACGCAGCCTGACGTACACGAATATCGTGGAATGGATCTGATTCCTTTTTACTTTCGAAACATATTGTGTAACAGTTCGCAGGAACTCCACCAACGACGGTATCAAATCCCATTCCCTTAAGGACCTCAGCAACAGTAGTCGTTGCATTAAGCATTGCATCAACCTCGCCTGCAATAAATGCAGCCTGAATGGTTGAATCATCTTGGTAGATGTGATAGACAACTTTATCGAGAAGAACTTCACCCTGCCAGTAACTCTCATTTCTCTCAAGAACTACATCCACATCAGAGTTCCATGAAACGAATTTGAAAGGACCTGTCGTAACAGGATTCTTGGCACACCAATCCTTTCCGTTCTTCTCATATGCCTCCTGCGACTGTATATATCCACATCCTCCTTCTCTGGCCATATAGAAAGGTATAAGAGCATCCCAAGCACCAAGATGAAGGATGCATGTGTACTTATCTACTACCTCAATTGAGTCGACATTTCCAAGGAACGATGCGCTTTGTGCCCCTTCAGCTTTGTACATGTCAAGATTCCATTTGACAACTTCGGCTGTAAGCTCAGAACCATCGTGGAAGTACACACCTTGCTTTACATGAAATGTATAGGTGAGTGCATCAGGGTTCTGCTCGTATGAATCCAACAACATAACAACAGGATTTCCAGATTCATCAAAGTTGAAGAGTTTTTCCCAAATAATACAGCCATAGGCTCTATCAATAGGACCTCTAAGTCTCCATGAAAGCATTGACGAAGGATTCCCCTTTACAGCAATATCCAATGTTCCACCTTTTACAACTTCTGCAGAGCTAGAAACTTGATTTGCAGGCTCCTTTCCCCCTTGTGCAAAAAGCGCAAAAACAGAAAAAACGACCAATAAGATTGCAATTCCCTTTTTCATTTATTCCTCCATTTTTTAGGCCTAGGCCAAATCAACTCCTTTTTATTCCTTAGAACCCGGATTATCAAAACATTTCCTCTCAAATTCTAGCAATGGCCCAGCAGTACTTGCATTCGTATCCGGAAGGCATCCCAATCCATCCATGTTGTGATAGTGAGAGTAAACAGTGCTTTTGTTTTTTAGATTCTCAACCCCATATTCCAACATTCCCCACATAGCCCCTTTTTCGACATAATGCATTGTCACAAGATTGAAGCCACAACGTTCCATATCGGAGAGCTCAACATCGGGACAACGATCCTTTGCCATGACATCTGGATACATTTTCCAGCCTTTTAAGTGTTCATGCATGAATTCGCAATCCTGAATAGTTTTTATTCCAACGGCAAGAACCATATGAGCACCACATTCAAATGCATGGTTCAATCTTCTGCAAGCCTCTTCAAGACCATATGTGTACTTTGCAGCAGTACGAGCAATAACAATACAGTCAGTACCTTCACAAGCGGAAACCGCGGCTTTGACTTTTGCAAGCCATAGGTTTTCAGAAACAAGATCATTCTGCTTTGTCCAGTTGTTATGTATTAGTCGCTCCCAGCCCCTCATTCCAGTGGAATCTTCAATGGTAAAAGCAGAAGCCCCAGCTTTTATAAGTCTCCTTATGTTGTAGTAGACAACAGCAGGACTCTCTGCATATCCATCATCAGCATCTACAATGATTGGAAGATCTGAATGCGAACAGATTCTATCCGTCACCTGAACAAGTTCTTCGAAGTTGAGAAACGCCATATCAGGAGTGCCAATCAAACTCTCCGAAACAGCACCTCCACTTAAAAGCGCAGCCTTGTAACCTGCAATTTTTGCAGCATCTGCAGAAAAACAATCGTATATACAAGGAGCAAATATTTGTTCTTTTGCAACAAGTTCCTTCAATGATACTTTTGCCGACATGTTGATTCCTCCCTAACCGTTACAACGTTCCTTCGAGCCAGGATTGTCAAAACATCGATCTTCCATCTCAAGCATCGAGTTAGCTATAGTCCTCCGTTTGAAGTACTTGTCATAACCATTCATATCATGCCATTCAGAATAGACCGTACTCTTGTTTTTCAGGTTTTCCATGCCGTATTTGACCATTCCCCAAATTGCACCCTTCTCCATGTAATGCATTGTCACGAGATTAAAACCATTCTTTTCCATGTAATCCAATTCAACATCTGGCTTACTATCATGAGCAGAAACGTCTGGATACATTTTCCATCCTTTGAGATGCTCACCCATAAAAGCAACATCTTCAGGAGTCTTTATTCCAACTGCAAGAGCCATGTGAGCACCACATTCAAAAGCGTGATTCAACTTTTTGCAAGCTTCTTCCAGCCCATAGGTATACTTTGTTGCAGTCCTCGCAATAATCATGCAGTCCGTTCCCTTACAAGCCTCAGAAGCAGCCTTGATTTTTGCAAGCCATTCATTTTCAGACACAAGCGCATTTTGCTTTCCACCATTATGAAGCAATCTCTCCCAACCCCTTATTCCAGTAGAATCTTCAATTGTTACAGCCATCGCTCCAGCATCTATCAGTCGCTTTGTGTTATAGAAAATAACGGCAGGGCTTTCTGCATACCCATCATCCATATCGACAATCATTGGAAGATCTGAATATCTGCATATCCTTTGTGTCACTTGAACAAGTTCCTCGAAATTCAAGAAAGCCATATCAGGAGTGCCAATCAAACTTCCAGAGACAGCTCCTCCGCTAATTAAGGCAGCTTTGTAACCCGCATTCTTCGCAGCATCAGCAGAAAAGCAATCGTAGATACATGGGGCAAAGATCTGCTCTCTTGATAAGAGTTCCTTTAGTGACACGGTTGCACTCATATTGACTCCTCCTATATTCCTCAACAAAACTCCTTCAACCCTTCGATTGCGTACACACGCACAGGACATGAATCGAGGCCCTTTATGTACATAGGTGCAAACGAAATGAAGAAGGTATCGGTCGAAAGCTGCTCAAGGTTCTTGAGAACCTCAAGGAACGTTATGTTCTTCGCCATGCATACATCATGGAAAGGCTTCACGTCCTCGTTGCAGTTCTCAATGGAGACGCCGTCTCCAAAACCAACGCACTTGACCTCGTGGTCAACCATCCACTGGGCCGTCTCGCCATTGACAAGCAAACGCTTGTCGTTTGGACCGTTCGTTTCAGGCGTAAACGGAGCAAGCTTGTAGATGGAATCAAGGATGACGACATCACCAGGCTTCACCTTGTCGCCCAAAGCCCTATCAAGGTCTGAAGCATCTATATGCCTCAAGGGCTCAAGGTCCTTGAATTCATGGTACACCGCCCTACCCATATAGGATGTCAACGGCAAAGAAGATACATCGGCACCATCCTCGAAATGATGGTATGGACATTCGCAGTGTGTACCAAGGTGCGTCATGATGTCCACATTCGTGTGGAAATCAGGAATGGCCCCTCCGGTATTGAACCTAAAGAGCTTGCAGCGTCTGGTCTCAGTATCAGGATCTATGAACTTCGAAAGGTCAACGACCCTAAGACCGCCCAGTTTATAAACACAATTCAATGCTTCAGACATTGACAGAACCTCCTTTCATATTCTTCTTTTCCATATCGTGGATCGTCTCAACAACCCATTCGTGACAAGGAACCGGAATCCCAAGCTGATGGGCCGCTTCGACCACACTGCCGCTTATGGTGTCAACCTCAGTCTTCCTACCTGCACGGATATCGGCATAGATGGATGTGAACCCATCCTTTGCATTCTCGCACACAGCCTGTACCTCAGAGGCGACATCCTCACAGTCAAAATCCAACCCAAGCGCATTTGCAACCGCAACGGCCTCGCCAACCAGCACACACATCCTGCGATTGGCCTCGACATCGCTTGCAATGAACCCAAGCGGCACCTGATATATGGCCGTAAGAGAACTGGCCGCAGTGTTGGTGAAAAGCTTATGCCAGATCTGCCACTGCACGTTGTCCGATATCCCACATTCCAGCCCGCACTCGGTGAACGTCTTGGCAATGGCCTTCAACATGAAGGCGCTCTCCTTGGAATCAACACCATCCAACAGCCCGATGTCCGTGTGCCCAACTCCACCATGGAACACATGCCCTGGTCCAAGAACAGAACTGTTGTGTTGGGTGGATCCAATTATCACATGCTCCTTGTCCGCAAATTTCAAGAGTTTGCTTTCATGCCCTGCTCCGTTCTGAAGCGTCATGATGTATGTTTCAGGACTAATCACGTCCTTGTTGTTTTCAAGCGCGGCCACCGTGTACATCGATTTCACGAACGTTACAACAAGATCAGCCTTTCCTATACCAGCCTTGGATGAGTCGATGCAGGTCTTGGGATGGAACACGTTCTCGCTTCCATCCTTCTCCCTCACCTTCACGCCATTTGCATTTATGGCGTCTACGGTGGTTTCGCTTACGTCAACAAGCCACACATCGTTGTGTCTGGAAAGGTATCCCCCAAAAAGCGACCCCATCGCACCAGCACCCAAAACAACTATCTTCAAAGCTTCCTCCAAGCGGTTCAACGCATCTTTGCAACTTGTTGCAATGTTTTTTGCAATCGAATGCAAAACTTTCTGAAATCATTATTGCACGCTTTTCTCCAGCCCGCAACAGTTTTTTTTCAGATTTTTATTGGCTCTTCACGTTTTCTGAGAGATGGTTCTCTGTCGGATGGTCTGGGAATGCCTCATGGAAGCGAAGGGGTCTTTTCGAGGCGGCCGTC
>OQVQ01000796.1_pt1 | contig 13947 bp, 15 predicted proteins | sample 1691491 | NCBI WGS metagenome assembly OQVQ01 (sample SAMN03418252, study PRJEB22391) | human gut metagenome | biome: human-gut; feature: organic feature; material: feces | host: Homo sapiens | place: Tanzania | collected 2013-01
AGACATCTCCTCAATCATAGGCTCGGCAGCATCCAAATTCTTGCTAAAAGTAGCAACCTTGGTAGCAGAAGCAGCCATAGTCTTACCTGCTGGTATGCAGATTTCACTTGGCTGGCCATTTGTATTAATGGCATCACCAGGAGTGGTAGCAGACCATCCCTGTACCTTTAGGCCATCACTATTTACATAATAGCCTTCCTTATCGAATTTGAAGTTACCATTACGGGTATAATAGCTAAGATTACCATCCTTAACAATAAACAAGCCATTACCAGAAAGACACAAATCAGTATTTACACCGGTAGACTGTACAGAACCATCGGTGAACAGGGTATCAATCGCAGAGGTAGCAGAACCCAAGCCAATCTGCTTTGGGTTGGTACCACCACGATTCTCGGTAGGTGCAGACGCACCGCTGAGAGTCTGGCTCAGGGTATCGCTAAAGGTTACTCGGCTGGATTTGAAGCCAGTAGTGTTAACATTGGAGATGTTGTTACCTACAACATCCATACGGGTCTGGTGATTTTTCAGTCCGGAAACACCAGAATACAATGAACGCATCATAATAGATCATTCTCCTTTGCGGAGACAGTGCTTTCGTCTTGTCAATTCCTGGCTTCCCGAAGGTCCGGCCGTCATATGCTTAGGGCAATATTCTGGAATTGCTACACTGTCTATAAATATTAGATTTTCTGTCGCAGTTATCTGTCCCTTGCCAACCTCCTCCTTTCCCAATAGGGCATATAGACAGACTCCCACATGATTAATATCACTATATCACATTCTGCACTTCTATGAAAAGCATTATGTTAATTTTTTTAGATTTTCTGCCCATAGTCCCATGCAATTTGTTCTTACCCCTACCCTATTCAATCAAATTGCACAAACAAAGCCGCAGGCAAGATTTTTACTTATCTTGCCCACAGCTACATACTGACATTTACTATAAGGCAGCCATTTCAGCCTTAAAGGCTGTTACCGTCATATTGGCATCCTCCGCCGCTTCTTCAATGGTAATTCGATTTTTTTGACTAAATTTATCAATGTTTTCAGGGTTCCACGAATCTCTCCACGTGTCTCTCCCTCAGCATATGCTTCTGCTCTATTCCGTTCAATAATCTCACACATTTCTTTCACTCCCTCCTCTGTAGTCTTAAATCTTCTACTTATGCAAATAAATAAACACATCATTTTTTGCTTGTCAAACATTTTTTATATTTTTTTGATATTGCGTAAGAAAACGATGTTGATATATAATATACCTAGAGTCGGTCAAGGGACTAAAAAGAATTTTAAAAGCTGATTAATATTTTTGAGAAATAAGACTACCATTTTGAGTTAATGAAAGATGAAATTAGTCCCCAGCAGATAAATAGAAGTGAGGTATAAAAGATGTATGCGATAGCGTTTGATTTAAAGATTGATGACTTAAAAAAAGCATATGGTGAGCCATATAACCGGGCTTATGATGAAATAAGGCAAGAAATGGAGACACTTGGCTTTAATTGGACACAAGGTAGTCTGTATATTAATAGCTCTAATACTGATAATCTAGCACAAGTATATAAAGCTATTAACAAATTATCTAAAATAAACTGGTTTAAAGATAGTGTACGAGATATACGAGCTTTCAAAGTTGAAGATTGGTCAGACTTCACGGACATAGTAAAAGAGTAGAGTTCCGCAAAACGAAAAAAGAGCATCTAGCAGTTAATACTGGATGCTCTTTTTTTGCTTTATCTTCTACCGCGGCTGGCGTTTTTGGCCTTGTCTCTCAATCGTCTGGAGCGATTGTTACGGCCCTTATGCTCTGAACCTTTGCGGTTGGCATAACGGCTCTTGGCCTGCTTGGACTGTTCCTTTTCGGCAGCAGCCTTTTTGGCAGCCATTTCCCGCTCCCGCTTTTCTCTTTTAAGACGGGAAGCTAGACTACGGGAAGACACATCCTTCTGGATATGGTTCTTAATGCCGGCCTCAATACGCCGCAGCTGGGAATACTGGCGAGCATTAACAAAGGTAATAGCTGTACCCTGCTGACCTGCTCTGCCTGTACGGCCAATACGATGAATATATTCCTCCGTATTGCGAGGCAAATCATAGTTAAAGACATGAGTTACCCCTTCAATATCCAGCCCTCTAGCTGCAATATCTGTAGTAACCAAAATCTGCAGCTTGGCCTCCCGGAACTTCTTCAGGACATTGGTTCTTTGCAACTGGGACAAATCTCCGTGAAGCTCATCAGCCAAATAGCCTCGGCGGGCCAAGGCCATAGCCACTTGGGAAACCCGGCTCTTTGTACCGCAAAATACCATAGCCAAATATGGATTCTGCTCGTTAATCAGCTCACAGCTTATCCAGCTTGGAATCCTCTACAGTATCCACAACCCGCTGCTGAATATTGTCCAAGGTAATATTCTCAGTCTTGATAATAACATGCTGGAAGTTAGTCATATAACGATGCGCCAAAGCCTTTACCTTGTCCGGCATGGTAGCAGAAAACAGCATAATCTGTCTATCTCTGGCCATAGTGCCCAGAATCTGCTCCACATCCTCCAAAAAGCCCCGACGCAGCATTTCATCTGCTTCGTCCAGCACAATGCGATTGGTATTAGCAAAGGTAATGGTCTTGCGACGCATATGATCCAGAATACGCCCCGGAGTACCAATAATCACATGAGGCTCTCTCCCCAGCTTCTGCTTCTGGCGCTCAATATCCTGACCGCCATAAATAGCCAGAGAACGAACTCCATTGGCTTTCCCCAACTGAGCTGCCACCTTGGCAATCTGCAAAGTCAGCTCTCTGGTAGGAGTAAGAATCAAGGTCTGAATATTGTCAGCCTGCACCTTGATTCTATCGTAGATAGGCAGGAGAAAAGCCAAGGTCTTGCCTGTGCCGGTCTGAGCCTGCACAATAGTATCCTTGCCATTTCGCAGGGCAGGAATGGCCTCTGCCTGTACCGGGGTAGGCTCCTTGATGCCCATTTTCTCCAAGGACTGGCACAAAGACTCAGATACACTTAAATCATAAAATGTTTTATTTGCCATTTTTATGCCTCATACATCTTAGCCAATCTTGCCTGTACATCCTCATCAGCCAGGAAGTCATCATAGCTGGTAAGTTTGTCAAATACTCCCTCTGGAGTCAGCTCAATAATTCTATCTGCAATGGTCTGAACAAACTGATGGTCATGGGATACAAACAGCAGAGTGCCCTTGAAGTTAATCAAGCCATCATTGAGAGCAGTAATGGACTCCAAATCCAAATGGTTGGTAGGCTCATCCATCAGCAATACATTAGCACCGCTGAGCATCATCTTGGACAGCATGCAGCGAACCTTCTCACCACCGGAGATAACAGATGCCTGCTTCAAGCTTTCCTCACCACTGAACAACATACGGCCCAGGAAGCCACGGACAAAGGATTCATCTGGATCCTTGGAATACTGCCGTAGCCAATCAGTCAGGCTCAGCTCACAGCCCTCGAAGTATTCAGTATTATCATTTGGCAAATAAGCCTGGGTAGTGGTCACGCCCCACTTGAAGGAACCCTCATCTGGCTCCATCTCACCCATGAGAATCTGGAACAGCGCGGTCTTGCCGGCACTATTAGGGCCAGTAAAGGCAATCTTATCTCCCTTACGCACAGTAAAGGAAACATTGTTCAATACCTTCTCCCCGTCAATAGTCTTGGAAATGCCCTCTACCAGCAGCAGCTGATCTCCAGCCTCACGGTCAGGAGTAAAGGCAATATAAGGATAACGGCGAGAGGATGGCTTAATATCATCCAAGGTAATCTTATCCAGCAGCTTCTTACGGGAAGTAGCCTGCTTGGACTTGGACGCATTTGCTGCAAAGCGGGCAATAAAGGTCTGCAGCTCTTTGATTTTTTCTTCCTTCTTCTTGTTGGCATCCTTGGCCAGCTGGAGAGCCAGCTGACTGGAATGATACCAGAAATCATAGTTACCAACATAAAGCTGAATCTTGCCAAAGTCAACATCAGCAATATGGGTACATACCTGATTCAGAAAATGACGGTCATGGGATACAACAATAACAGTGTTCTCAAAGCCTGCCAGGAAGTCTTCCAACCAGTTAATGGAGGCCAAATCCAAATGGTTGGTAGGCTCGTCCAGCAGCAGAATATCTGGATTGCCAAAGAGAGCCTGTGCCAGAAGTACACGCACCTTCAAGGCAGGATCCAGCTCAGACATCTTCTGATAGTGGTACTCCTCACCAATACCCAAGCCATTTAACAGCTTGGCTGCATCAGACTCAGCATCCCAGCCGTTCAGCTCAGCAAATTCAGCCTCCAGCTCACCAGCACGGATACCATCTTCATCACTGAAATCAGGCTTAGCATAAATAGCATCCTTTTCGTCCATAATGTCTACCAGATGCTGATTACCCATAATAACAGTACGAAGAACCTCATACTCATCAAAGGCAAAGTGATCCTGCTTCAACACAGACATACGCTCGCCAGGAGTAATATCAATAGAGCCCTTGGTAGGCTCAATATCGCCGCTTAAAAGCTTCAAAAAAGTAGATTTACCGGCACCATTGGCACCAATAACGCCATAGCAGTTGCCCGGGGTAAATTTGATGGATACATCCTTAAAAAGGACACGCTTGCCAAATTGCAGGGTTACGCCGCTAGTTGAAATCATTTTTTTCTATACCTCACATCTCTATTATTTATTAACACACTTAGGAATTTAAAATTCCCTGATAATAATCCTCCAGAATACTCTGGCCATAGCCTACACCAGGCACAGCCCAGCGGCCATTCAAATCCTTCCACTGAGTCAGAGTATTGGTGCCATAGGATTGACGCACCAAATCGTAACGTGGATCTACTATATTATCCTGAGGCGGCTCCACAGAAGCATAGGCCAGCAAATGCTGGATATGAGCCTTTACCCCCAGTCTAGGAGTAGCAAAATAAGCCCCCTGAACCGTAGCACTGGTGGTACCCAAACCACAATAATTATTCTGAGCAGGAATTACAGTACCGCCATAGCGGAAATAACCAGTTTCCTTCAAGGCCTGAGCAAAAGCAATATCTGGACGGATACCGGTTCTATTGCCTTCCTCATAATAGTAGGAAACCAACTCCTGTGGACTAACATTCAGCTTAGGGTTAGGATTGTGCTTGAGAAGATAACGAACGCACTGCTCCTGGGTAGCCACCGCACCACCCATAATCATATTATCATCTCTGCTGGCGATAGCAGCCTTCTTATCAGGTTCGGCCTCACTTGGATGCAAAATCTGATAAATACGCTCCTGAAAACTCAGCTCTCTTTCACTGTCCATAGCCTCCACCTGCTGACCAGCTGCAGGCTTTTGAGCCTTTTCTACCTTCTTGGCTATGGTATTATGCTGGGCAGTCTGACTTTGCTGTCTATTAACCTTGACCACTGTTCTACTTTTACTGCCATCCTTAATAGCAATAGATGCCTCTGTATTCACTGCACCGGAAAACAGCAGCAGGCTTAAACCGCAGGCTGCAATGGATAAAATTTTTTTAGTTTTCACAATCTATGCCCCCAACGCAAACATAATTAAAATAATGGTATATATAATATCATGAAAGCAGTATGCTATGCAACTGCTCTCATGTCTCTGTCTCCTCAATGGACTTGTGGAGAATATCTTTGCCTAGAACCGTAATGGAATAATACAGTCCCACGAAAAATGGCAGATATTCCGCAATAAACCGCCAGGCAACAGCCAAAATTCCCACCGTGCCTGCTGGTACACTATTGCTGAACAGCAGCACAAAACCGCCCTCGGCAATACCGGAACCTCCCGGAGTAGGAGAAAAATACAGCAGAATATTCAAAAACATCATTCTGCCCATTACTGTCAGCCAATCCACCTCTGCCCCCAAGCCCAACATCAAGCAAGGAACCACCATGTAGATAAAAATCAAACTCAGACCTGATTCAAAAAATACCCGAATCAGGGAAGTAGGGGATTTGACCAACATCTGGATGCCAGTTTTACTATCTCGATAAACATTAAGAAATTTTCGCCGCACATTATGTGAAGAAATCCGGCGAGAAATCCGCACAGCCAGATAATCACAGGCATTGTAGCGAATACCATAAACCAGCAATACCATCAACAGCAATATACCTGAACCTACTGCCACCATAACATCATTGGATACCCCCGGCAAAATCCCTGCATCATGTAGAAAGACAAAGGGCAGACAACAGGCCAGAAACAAAATGGAAACAATGGTGCGGACCATAGCCAGCACCGCAGCCTTGCCGGCAGGTATCCCGGCCTTTTGCAAGAACATAATCTGGGCAATGGCTCCTGCCGCTGCTCCCGGCCCCAGCATAGCCAGAAAATAATTACCAAAAACCACCTGTACAGACTGCTTCAAGGTAATCCGTTCCCCTGATATTTTCACCATATGCATCAGCCTTGTGCCATCCAATATGAGGCCAATGGTAATAGCCAAAATAGCCAGCGCCACTGACCAAGGCTGAAACACATGGAGATTGCGAATGGTATTAATATCCACAGTGGAATAAATAACCACGCCGGATATTACCAGTATAAACAATGTTAAAAGTAAAATTCGTCCGTAGACCTTATTCATGAGTTAACTCCTTGAAGGATATAAGCTCTATCTTCTGCTGCCGTAAATAACTCATAGCTTCCTCAGAGGTTACAGAAACCAGCTCATCCTCCCAGTGATATTGCCAATCATAGACACTGCCCAAAGCCTTGGCATCACAACCAGGATGAACCATAATCTCTGAAATCCCATCAGGCAGGGCTTTCAGAATATTCAAGAAATATTTTTTCTCCATATGGCCTCCTGCCAACATACCAAAGAAGTGCTCAGGCATCATTATATTATAACATTTTGCCCGGCGTCTTGCCAACATGGCACAGGCAGTAAGTCCACATTTTGCTAGTCGGCGAAACATACCGCTATGATAGCCTCCCGTAAAACCAAAGTCTTCTCCAGGATAACGCATCCTATGAATATTATATTTTTTCATTAGCTCCAAGCAGATTTCCGTTACCCCAGGCAGAGTATGAAGATGCTGGTGGCTGTCCAAATGGGTAATATTCAAGCCCAAAGACATAGCTTTGACAATCTGAGCCTCACACTCTGCGTAAAGCTGTCCCTTGTCAATCTGTCCCTGCACATATTTCTTGATAAAAACCATATGGTCAGCATGAAAATGTCCCTGTTCATCCACCAAGGTGGATACCTTGTCCAAAGGCAGTACAGGCTTTTCTGCCACCAGAGTAATATGAATCCCGATTCCCAGTTCAGGGTTCTGCCGGGCCAACTGGCTAGCCTCCTCTACAGCTGCCCCCGTGGGCATCAGAGAGGTACTTCTCAAGCACCCCTGCTGATATCCTTTAATAACAGCCTTATTTACCTCAGTATGAAGGCCAAAATCATCTGCATTTACAATTAGCTTTTTCAAAACCTACTCACCTATTGTTTCCTCATGTGCAGCATAGGCACTATGATTATGAATGGATTCAAAATTTTCACAGGCCAGGGAGAACCAGCCCAATCCCTCTAGACCACGCATAGCCAGCACACCATCCCGAAGAATATCCTCTACAAATTTAGGATTTTCATAGGCGGTTTCTGTAACGTATTTTTCATCCTCCCGCTTCAGCAAAGGATAAATCTGACAGGAAGCCTGCTTTTCCAAAAGCTCCACCAAATCTTCAATAAGAATACATTCATAGCCTGGGCGGAACCTTAGCTCCGCAGCCAAAATCCCCCGCTGATTATGAGCCCCATAACGGGAAATCTCCTTACTGCAAGGACACAAAGATGTATATGGGACTTTTACTCCCAGAGTAAATTCCAGATCTTTGCCTCTAGACATCTTCCCTGCAAAGAAGCAATCTACATCCAACACGGAACAGCGGCCGCTAACAGGAGCCTGACGCTCCACAAAGTATTTGAAATCAATTCTAATAGCTGCCTCTTCGGCCTGCAGCTTGTCTAGGGCTTCACTTAATATTTCCGCCATCTCTGGCTCCGCCACTGGCTTGGTGGACCAAGGATTCAGAATCTCCAAAAAGCGGCTCATATGAGTACCCTTGTATTCCATAGGCAGAGCTACGGTAAAGCATACCTTGGCTGTTACCTGCTGATAACCTTCGTCCTTGGTTTTTATCAGAAACGGCAAATAGACATCCTTGATGCCTACACGCTGAATGGCAATCCCTCGCTGGTCAATACTATTCTGAACGTCCTTCACTGAATCACCTGCTTATCTATTAACATCATTCTCATATTCTACAGGATCTACCACACCAGCCTCACGGAAGCCCTTCAGGCGCAGCTTGCAGCTATCGCAAACGCCGCAGGCCTTGGCCCCTCCCTTATAACAGCTATGGGTAAACTGCAAAGGTGCCCCTAAACGATTGGCCAACTGCACAATCTCCTTCTTGGTCAAATCCTGCAAAGGAGTTTCAATGCGAATATGTCTGCCATCTGCCGCCCCTGCCTTGGTAGCATAATCAGCCAGAGCTTGGAATTTGGCAATAAACTCTGGACGACAATCTGGATAACCAGAATAATCTACCGCATTAACACCGATAAAGATATGATCTGCCCCAATAACCTCAGCATAGCCCAAGGCATAGCTCAAAAAGGTTAAATTTCTGGCAGGCACATAGGTTACAGGAATATCGTTATCCTCGTGAACAATCTCCCCCTCTGGCACCTGAATATCCTTATCGGTAAGGGCAGAGCCTCCCACCTGATCCATATTGGTTTCAATAATCAAATGTTTTTTTACCTGATAAAAGTCTGCTATCTTTTTGGCTCCCTCCAGCTCAATGCTGTGACGCTGATGATAGTCAAAGCTAATAGGGTACAAATCATAGCCCTGCTCCTTGGCTACTGCCATACAGGTAGTAGAATCCAAACCGCCAGATAGCAAAATAACTGCTTTCTTCATTGTTTTTCTCCTTTTTTAGCAAAGTTCATTAACCACGGCCGTGAAGCTTTTTGATGGTAGCAGGAATATCCTTACTCTTGTACACAGCAGATCCAGCTACCAGCACAGTTGCCCCAGCATCAATAATAGACTGAGCATTTTCCTCGTTAACGCCACCGTCTACCTGCAGTTCAGCCTGAGAACCTATCTCATCCAAAGCCTTGCGAATGCGCTGCAGCTTGCTTATGGAACCAGGAATAAACTTCTGTCCGCCATAACCAGGATTTACAGACATAACCAGCACCATATCCACATCTGGCAGCAGCTCCTCAATCATAGCAATAGGAGTACCAGGATTCAGGGATACGCCAGCCTTGCAGCCTAAAGCATGAATAGCCTGAATCATGCGATGAGGATGCTTGGCAGCCTCCACATGGAAGGTTATATAATCTGCCCCAGCCTTGGCAAAGGCTTCAATATGGGTATCAGGATGCTCTACCATGAGATGTACATCAAATACAGCATCAGTTACAGGACGAATAGCCTTCACAATGCCTGCTCCCAAAGTAATCTCTGGCACAAAGGTACCATCCATAACATCAATATGGACAAATTCTGCCCCTGCATCTACAACTTTTTTTACTTCTGCTCCCAAATTAGCAAAATCTGCGGAAAGGATTGATGGTGCGATTTTTATCATATCAATAAGCCTTCTTTCTCTCATTAATCGTTTGTAAAATATTCAAATAAGCCTCATAACGGGCCTGACAAATAGCCCCTGCTGCCACAGCCTCCTTAACGGCACAATCCGGCTCATGGCTGTGGGTACAGGTATTGTAATAACATTTTTCAATGTAAGGACGGAACTCTGGGAAATAATGAGCCAGCTGAGCCTTGTCTATATTTTCCAGCTCTGCAGCACTAAAGCCAGGGGTATCCACCACCGTGCCTCCCTCTGGCAATGGAAGCAGACAAGCTGCTCTGGTGGTATGCTTGCCCCTTTTAATCTTGTCACTGATTTTGCCAGTGGCCAACTCCAAATTGCTATCTACCGCATTGAGAAGAGAAGATTTTCCTACCCCGGAGGGGCCGGCAAATACAGTTACCCGCCCAGTAAGCAGATTTTTCAATTCCTGAATCCCCTGACCTTCCTGAGCCGAAACCATTAACAATTTATAACCAGCCTGCACATAGTCCTGCAAAAAATCCGCCTTTTCCTCCAGCAAATCACATTTGTTAATACAAATAACAATCTCTGGAATCCCAGACCACTCTGCCAAAACAAGGAAGCGGTTCAATAACAGCTGATTCAAATCTGGCTGGCGGGCTGCAAAGGTTATCAAAACCTGATCAATATTGGCCACAGCAGGTCTTTTCAGCAAAGTTCGCCTAGGAAGACAGCTTTCAATTACACCGGTGCCGTCCTCCAGCATTTGATACTCCACATAATCGCCAGTAACCACTGCCCCCTTATTTCGCTTAATTCTGCCCCTCAGCCGGCAGGACAAAAGCTCCTCCTGTCCTGCCACCTGCAGATAGTAGAATCCATTATACATTTTTATAACCTGAGCTGTTGGCATAGCAATTCTCCTATATGCATATCCTATTTCCCACGAATTTACTGAGCTGCACCGTTGCTGGATTTACCAGCATCAGTTTTGCCCTTGGTAGTAGCTGCTGAAGGGGTAGGAGCCTGATTGCTATCACTCTTGGCTCCACCACTGCTGCCAGAGGATATAATCAGGCTGACACTACCGCCTTCAGTGGTGGTACTGCCTGCTGACGGACTCTGACCGATAACAGTTCCCTTTGGCCTTGTGCTAGCTTCCTCACTAATTCCCCCCAGGGACAGGCCATTGGCCTCCAAATTGGATTTAGCACTATCTACACTAAGTCCAGTATAGTTCTGAACTGTAATTTCCTTCTTTTTCTCACCTAGACTTACAGTAATATCCACTGTCTGTCCTTTGGTAATCTTGGAACCGCTTCTTGGGTCCTGATTAATAACTGTACCAGCAGGTTCCTTGGAATTTTCCTCAAAAACAGCACCAAGCTTCAAGCCCATCTTCTTCAGCTTTTCCTCAGCATTACTGCGGCTCATACTCTTCAAATCCGGCATGGTCAGCTCCTGACCACCCTTGCTGACAGTAATGGTAACCAGACGCTGTTCCTTAACCTTGGCTCCCGCTTCTGGATATTGAGAAACCACCTGACCGGCTGGCACAGAATCATCATTGGCCTCCACTATCTTTACCCTCAAATTCTTATCTTCCAAAATCTGCTGCGCCACCACAGAGGACTTGCCTACCACATCTGGCACGTTGATTTCCGCAGAGCTCCAGAACTTGCCAAAGGATAGGAAGGAACCTACAAAAAAGCCCATGAGCAAAATACCCACCAAGACAGCAATAAAGCTCTTGGATTTAAAAATAGATTTTTCCTCCTGTGGCTGGTACTGAGGCTGATAATCTTCTCTACTGCCTATTGGCTTATTAGCAGGGCGTTCTGACCTCTGCTCAGCCATCATCTCCGGCGTGATGCGAGGTATCATTCTGGTAGCAAAAGGATCATTGGAAACGGCTTCCTGGAGCGTCATGGGCTCTGTGCATTATTTTTCTCCAGAGCAGGCTAAGGGGACGGTGATTACCACCAAATCAGATGTTTATTCTCTGGGGGTGGTTCTTTACGAAATGTTGACCGGGCAGCTGCCTTTTAATGGGGAGACCTCTGTTAGCATTGCCCTGAAGCATTTGCAGGAGGAACCAGTGCCTATTAGACAGCTGAATCCATCTATACCTCCAGTGCTGGAGGCTATTGTGCAAAAGGCTATGTCCAAGGATCCTGCCGATAGGCCTAGCAGTACGGAGTTATACGCTGATTTGAATCAGGCCAAAGCCATGCTGGCAGACAGAGGTCTATGGGCAGATTCCAAAGCGCTGGCTATTTCCTTGGCAATCCGAACAGCCTCTATAGGCTCCAAACAGCCCTTCTGCTGGATAACCTCCTTCAGGGTAGGGCCTGATACATATTCCATAACAATGTATTGGCTTCCCCCATCCTCCCCAACATCGTAGATATTGACAATATTGGGATGAGCCAGCTTGGCTGCTGCTGTAGCCTCGCGACGGAATTTTTCCACGAATTCTGCATCGTTGGCATATTGCTGATGCAGAATTTTCACGGCAACTGCCCTATCCAGCAGCTTGTCCTGCGCCTTGTACACATCAGCCATGCCGCCACCGCCAATAAGCTCCTGCAGCTCATAACGTCTGGCTAAAATACGCTGTATCATGAAACTTTACCCCCTATTTTGCAAAATTTATCTATTCATTAAATCCTGTATAATTCTCCGGGCAATAGGTGCTGCTGTGGAGCCACCACCGCCACTATTTTCCACAATAATCCCAAAGGCTATGGTTCTGCCTGGCAGCTCTGCCGAGCCAATGAACCAACCGTGATCAGCACCAGCACTATTTTCTGCTGTGCCAGTTTTGCCTCTCACCTTGATACCAGATACGGCTGCAACACCGCCAGTACCATTTTCTACTACATTCTCCATATAACTATTAATCAAAGCTGCCCGCTGGCTGGTAGTAACCTCTCGCCATTGGGCAGGCTCTCCCTTGCGAATACATAAGCCCTGAGGCGAAATTACTGCATCCACCATATAAGGCACCATCATTTTGCCACCATTGGCAAAGGCCTGAGCCAGCATAGCCATCCGCAAAGGCGTTACCAGTAAAGAGGACTGGCCTAAACCTAGCTGGGCAATATCTCCCTGCTCCAGCGTACCAAAATCTGGCAAATGAGAGGCAGTTTCCTGTATTTCTCCCTGAAAGGTATCTGCAAAACCAAAACGCTGGAAAGCATCCTGTAAACCACTGCCTCCCATCCGCATAGCCAATGTACCAAAGGTAAAATTACAGGAATGAGTCAAAGCCTCCTTTAGATTTACCTTGCCGTGGACAGCTCCGTGACTTTCCTCGATATATTCATTACCAATTTGCAGCTTGCCTGTACAATTAAAGGTTTCATTCAAATCTGTAACCTTTTCATCCAAAGCTGCATCTGCCATCATGACCTTAATAGTTGAGCCAGGTGGGTATAAGCCCTGAGCAGCTCTATTCAGCAAAGGACTATCCTGCCTGTTGGACAGCTCTGACCACTGAGCCTCCACCACAGAAGGGTCCACTGCTGGCTTGCTAACCAGGGCTAGTACAGCCCCAGTATTGGCGTCCAGCACCACTACAGCGCCTCGATACTCCCCAAGAGCATCATAGGCCAACTGCTGCAATCTGGCATCCACTGTCAGCTTAATATCATTACCTCTATCAGCCTGCAACAGCTGTCCTATAGGCCCCATGCCCCGCAGTTGTCGTGACTGACCAGATAGCTCATCTCCCAAGGTACTCTCCAGACCGGCACTGCCCAAAGTCTCCCCTACATAACCAGTAACAGGAGCCATAGCTACCCCATAGGGATAGCTGCGCTGTCCCGGTGCATCGCTGTAGGCCAGCTTTTCACCATGAACATCCAATATACTGCCCCTAACCATATCCAAAGCTGCTCCCCTGCGATTCAAGGGATTGGCATTCAGCTCTGGACCTTGAATAAAGTCTATATAAAGCAAATAACAAAACAATAGACCAAAACAGCCTAGCAAAAAGAGACTGCAATGAAGAATCTGCTTTTTGATTGTCTTATCACCCATAGCTACTCCTTTTTGGCCATAGCCATTAACAAGCCTAGCATAATAAAGCCGGATACCATAGAACTGCCGCCATAACTGATAAAGGGCAGGGTAATACCTGTCAAAGGCAGAAATTTTGTTACTCCGGCAATAATGATAAAGGCCTGTAGATAAAAGCTAATGGACAGTCCTGCGGCAATCAGCATATATAGCTCCTGACGACAAGCCAGAGCAATAGATATGCCACGATAGAAGAACAGTGTATAGGCCAGCATAACAGCTGTACAGCCTATAAGCCCCAGCTCCTCACCAATA
>OQVQ01000797.1_pt1 | contig 13941 bp, 6 predicted proteins | sample 1691491 | NCBI WGS metagenome assembly OQVQ01 (sample SAMN03418252, study PRJEB22391) | human gut metagenome | biome: human-gut; feature: organic feature; material: feces | host: Homo sapiens | place: Tanzania | collected 2013-01
TCTTTTTGAAGAGTGCTGCGGATATGCCTGCATGAACTGGTACAAGGAATGGTATATGAAACAAACAGACACGGGAATTGAGCAAAAAGTGAACGATGCTGAAGTTGTCGCCACCTATTATTATAATATAGCAGGTGAAAAAGTGAATAAACCTCAAAAAGGCATCTATGTTGTGAAACAAGTGTTAAAAGGTGGTAAGATCCGTTCTTATAAAGGTTGTTATTAACGGCAAAGTATCTGTTACAAGAGATAAAGTGTGTTTGAAATGAAACGATTATCTTTGCACCCGTGAATAGACAATCATATTAAAAATGTGAATGCATAAACTATAAAACATAAATCAAAAATGAATAGAACATGATTGAACAAGTGTTAACAATGAAACGGACAGCAGCCTTATGCTTGGTGGGAGCTTTCTGTAGCTTGAATGCTCAGGCACAGAAGATCCATGTCAAGGGTAATCTTGTTGACGGTACAGGTGAGCCTCTGATAGGTGCCACTGTAAAGGTGAAAGGAAATGCCGGTGTCGGTGCTGTTACCGACTTTGATGGTAACTTCAAAATCGATGTGCCTTCTGAAAACTCCACGCTCGTATTTACATACGTAGGTATGAAGACCAAGGAAGTGAAGGTAGGCAAGAAGAGAGAATTCAAGCTTATCCTTGAAGATGACAACGCCATTGGCGAAGTCGTAGTCGTTGGTTATGGTCAACAGAAAAAAGCTTCTGTCGTAGGTGCTATCACCCAGACTACCGGTAAGGTGCTGGAGCGAGCAGGTGGTGTTTCTGACATCGGTTCTGCCCTGACAGGTAATCTGCCTGGTGTGATTACATCATCTTCATCAGGTATGCCTGGTGATGAGGATCCTAAGATCGTGATTCGTGGTGTGAGCTCCTGGAACTCTTCCGACCCTCTCGTACTTGTAGATGGTATCGAGCGCCCTATGTCGAGTGTGGATATCCATTCCGTACAGTCTATCTCTGTATTGAAGGATGCTTCTGCCACCGCCGTTTATGGTGTGAAGGGTGCGAATGGTGTTATCCTGATTACCACCAAGCGTGGTACGGAAGGCAAGGCCAAGATTTCAGCCAGTGCAAGTTCTGCTCTCAAGCTGGTGTCTAAGTTGCCAGAGACCTACGGTTCTGCCGATGCGCTCTATTATGTGAACCAGGCAATCAAGCATGAGTTGGGACTCTCACCTTCAAGCTGGGGTGACATCCGCTCTACCGACTTCATCAACAACTATAATGCTCCAGCCGGCAGCATCGACCCAGAGACCGGATTGCTGATGAGCGAGCGTTATCCTGATGTAGATTGGCAGAAGGAACTCTTCAAGGACTACGCCATGTCTTACAATGCCAATGTGAACATCGCAGGTGGTACCAAGGCTGTGAAATACTATTCAGCCATCGACTATCAGCATGAGGGTGACCTCTTCCGCGAGTGGAAGAACAATCGTGGTTATACCAGCGGTTACGGATTCAACCGTATCAACGTTCGTTCCAACCTCGACTTCCAGCTCACCAAGACTACCACGCTGAAGGCAAACCTTGCAGGAAGCCATGGTATCCGCAAGTCACCTTATGGCTTGGAGAAAGGCTCATGGGCTGAGACCCAGCTTTGGCAGGCAGCTTACTCTGCACCACATGATACCTTCCTGCCACAGTATAGTGATGGTGCGTGGGGCTATTTCCCTAAAGATGAACAAGGCTCTCCTAACTCTGTGACCAATCTTGCACTTCATGGTGAGCAGTCAACCACCACAACCCGTATCAACACCGACTTTACGCTCGAACAGGATCTTTCCTTTATTACAAAGGGATTGAAGGCATCTGCCCTCGTATCTTGGGACAACGTGTTTGTGGAGGCAAGCCGAGGTATCAACGACCTCGACCATGCTGCCCAGTATAAGTATATCGACCCTATAACGGGTGAGGTAACCTATAAGCAGAAGCCAGGCGGTAAAAATAACTTTGATTTTGTGGAGACCATCGCATGGAAGACAGATCCGGGTGCACTCAACAACAATCTTACCCAGCGTAACCTCTTCTATCAGGCACAGCTCTATTGGGGACGCAAGTTCGGTCAGCACGATGTAACCGCCATGGGCGTGTTCAACCGCTCTGAGCGTGCAACAGGTTCTCAGTTTACCAACTACCGTGAGGACTGGGCATTCCGTACCACCTATAATTATGCCGACCGCTACATGCTCGAGTATAATGGTGCCTACAACGGTTCTGAGAAGTTCTCCAAGGACAACCGTTTCGCCTTCTTCAATTCAGGTGCTATCGGTTGGAACGTAGCCAACGAGAAATGGTTCAAGCCAGTGGCTGAAACAAAGGTATTCGGCAGAAACCTGGTTGACATCCTCAAGCTTCGCTACTCTTATGGTGAGATTGGTGAGGATAATGTATGGGAGCGTTGGCTCTACCAGACCACTTGGGCTTATGGCGGCAAGACACACCTTGACTCAACCAACCCAGGCAACGAATCCATTTATACCTGGTATAAGGAAGCGAAGGTAGGTAACCCTGATATCCACTGGGAGAAAGCCATCAAGCAGAACTTCGGTATCGACTATGCTTTCCTCGGTGGTCTCGTAGCCGGTTCGCTTGAATTCTTCAATGAGAAGCGTTCAGACATCATGATTGCCGGCAACAGCCGTTCGGTGCCTTTCTATTTCGGTGCCTCTGCTCCTTACATGAACAAGGGTAGAACCAAGACCACAGGTTATGAGCTGGAAGTTCGTCTGAAGTATGACTTTGCCAATGGTATCCATGCCTATGCCAACATGAACATGACTCATGCTAAGAATGTGGTTACCGAGCATGATGACCCAGTGATGCTTCCTTCATATCAGAAGAACGTGGGATACTCTATCGGACAGGCAAAGAGCTATCTTGACAATGGTACTGCACAGTCTTGGGATGATGTCATCGCCATGACCCCTCATAATACCAACGACAACCAGAAGTTGCCAGGTCAGTATATCATCACCGACTTCAATGGTGATGGTGTGATTGATACCAATGATAGTGCGCCTTATGGCTACACGGGTACTCCTCAGAATACCTACAATGCCACTATCGGTATTGACTACAAGGGATTCAGCATCTATGCGCAGTTCTATGGTGTAACCAATGTGAGCCGCTATGTAGCGTTCAACTCACTGCCTAAGTCATTCCTTCACACGGTGTTCAAGGAGGGAGATTACTGGTCACCATCAACTCCAGACGGTATTCCTTCACTTCGTATGAACTCTACTCCAAGTTACTATGAGGGTACCCGCTTCCTCTACGATGGTTCGTTCTGCCGCTTGAAGAACCTGGAGGTGGCTTATACCTGGAATGACGGATGGATCAAGAGTCTCGGTCTCTCGATGTTGAAGGTTTATGTAAATGGTAACAACCTCTTCCTCTGGACTGATATGCCTGACGACCGTGAGTCGAACTTCGCAGGTACAGGTCTTGCTTCTCAGGGTGCCTACCCAACAATGAAGCGTATCAACTTCGGTTTCAAGTTAGAGTTGTAAACAGCGTTAATATAACACATTATTTATTATGACAAAAATAATTTCTAAATATAAGTCTGCCTGCCTGGCGTTGGCATTGGGATGTTCTCTCGCCATGACCACCAGCTGTACAGACTATCTTGACAAGTCACCAGAATCGGATGTATCTGCAGAGGCTGCTTTCAAGAATTTCAAGAATTTCCAGGGCTTTACAGAGGAACTTTATCTCTGTATTCCTGACTTCACCAAGAGTTACTGGAACACGTCCTGGAACTGGGGTGAGGATGATATCCAGGCAGTGGGTATCAACTACATGATGAGCTACAAGGTTGACCAGGGTGACTTCTGGGGCTGGCAGTATGAGTTCGACGGATGGCACGCATGCTTCATGGACCAGAGTGATACGTTTGATCCTCTTGCTCCTGAAGGCCGTTTCAAGCGTGGTCTCTGGAAGGCTGCATGGTATGGCATCCGTAAGGCAAATCTGGGTCTGGAGAATATGGACCTGATGACGGCTGCCACCCAGGAGGAGAAGAACACCATCAAGGGTCAGTTGCTCTTCTTCCGTGGATGGCTTCATTTCCAGCTGATGCAGTATTTCGGCGGTCTGCCATATATTGATCATACTGTAGCTGCCGACCAGCCAATGACTCTTCCTCGTGAAAGTTGCCAGGCATGTGCCGAGAAGGCTGCTAAAGACTTCCGTGAGGCTGCAGAACTTCTGCCTATCGACTGGGACAAGTCTCCTGTAGGTCGCAATACATTAGGCAAGAATGGCTTCCGCATCAACAAGATTACAGCACTTGCCTATGAAGGTAAAACACTCTTGTGGGCAGCTTCTCCACTGGTGAAGAACTGCGATGACAAGATGAATGTAAACGGCAATGCCAGCACCTACGATTACGATACCAACTATGCACAGCAGGCAGCTGAGGCTCTTGGCGAACTCCTTACTCTTGTAGAGACGGGTCAGACTCAGTACAAGCTGGTCGATTTTGCTGATTACTCAGACCTGTTCTATACCTGGAACAAGAACATGCTTCCTCCAGGCTCTACTGAGAATATTCTCCGTGATATTCCAACCGATGCATGGCAGAACTCTCACTTCGGAGTGTTCACCGAGTTTGGCGGTCAGATTCTTACAGGTGGTAAGATTTTCTCGCAGCCTACAGCCAACTACGTAAACTATTATGGTATGGCGAATGGTCTTCCTCTCGATGACCCTGAGTCTGGTTTCGACCCAACCCATCCTTGGAAGAACCGTGACCCACGTTTCTATCACGACATCGTATATGATGGAGTAAAGGTGGTAGAGGGAGTCATCGAACCGGATGCCAACCGATATGCCAACCTCTATACAGGAGGTACTTATCGTGATGACATCAACGGGAGCCGCACAGGTTACCTGCTCTATAAGTTCATTCCTATGATTGCCAACAACTATGATATGGGTAGTACTTACAACAAGTTGTACATTGATGTGCCTTACCTGCGTCTTGCCGACTGTTATCTGATGTATGCCGAGGCTTGTGCAGCCGTAGGCGGAGCCACCGCTTCAGCCAAGTGCTCACTCACAGCTCTCGATGCAGTGAACAAGATTCGCGAGCGTGCCGGCGTAGCAGATGTAGCAGCCAAGTTTACCGGTAGCAAGGACAAGTTCATGGATGAGGTTCGCCGCGAGCGTGCCGTAGAGCTTGCTTTCGAAGGTCACCGTTTCAACGACCTGCGCCGCTGGTTGCTTCTCGACAAGGCACCATACAACATCAAGACCTCTCAGGAGTTTGTACGTGCAGGCAAGTTTGATCCAAAGAATCCACAGGACACCGAGGTATCCGGTTTCAAGGAGAAGACCATTCTTACCCGCAACTTCACAAGCAAGCACTGGTGGATGCCTCTGAAGAAGAAAGACACCAGTATCTATCCTGAGATGTTCCAGAATCCAGGTTGGTAATAGAGTGTGAATCAAGAAAACAATTAAAAGAATAAAGAAGAAAAAATTATGAGCAACATAATTTCAAGATATAAAGCGATTCTTCCGGTTTCCCTCTTCGCTCTCTCTGCACAAGGAGTGATGGCACAGGATGCCACAGAAGCAGACACCATCAACGTGGCATTCCGCAAGGCGGATGCCCGTGATGTAATCACTCCTGTCAGCACGGTTAATGTGAAGAATCTGCTGGAGAAGAACTACAATACCTATAGCCTCGACAATATGCAGGCTTTGGCTGCAGGTTATAACGGGTCGCTGTGGAACCAGGGTGATGCACTCGTGCTGATTGACGGTGTGCCACGTGATGCAAACAATGTATTGCCAACGGAGATTGAAGACATTACCTTCCTCAAGGGTGCTTCTGCCGTTGTTCTCTACGGTAGCCGTGCTGCAAAGGGTGCCATCCTCATCACGACAAAACGTGGTAAGATAGAACCGCTGAAGATTACGGCACGTGCCAACTATCAGATGAGTGTAGCGAAGTCTTTCCCTACCTATCTCGATGGTGCGCAGTATATGACGCTTTACAATCAGGCACTTGCCAACGACGGTCTTTCTGCCAAATATTCAGATGAAGACATCTATAACACGGCTGCAGGTACCAATCCTTACCGTTATCCAAACCAGCAGTTCTATAATTCTGATTATCTCAGAAAGAACAAGTCCCGCTATGATGTAACGGCAGAGTTTGAAGGTGGTGGTAAGTTTGCACAGTTCTATACCAACGTGAGCTACTACCGCGAGGGCGATTTCCTCAATTTCGGTGAAGGAAAGAACAACTATACCGACCGCCTGAACGTACGTGGTAACATCGACCTCCAGCTCGCAGACTGGGCTTCTGGTTGGGTGAATGCCAACGCTACCTATTATAACCAGCATGGTTCAAACTCCAAGTTCTGGGAGGCAGCTTCCAAATTGCGTCCTAACCGTGTGGCTCCATTCATCCCGCTGTCTTATCTTGACCCGATGGATGCCAATTCTCTGGCTCTCATCAATAACTCAAGAAATATCATCACCAATCCTGTGGGATTGCCAGCCGGACAGTATTTCCTGGGTGCTACACAGGAAGACCAGACCAATGCCTTCGCAGATATGTATGCTGCAGGCTACAACACCTGGACATCCCGACAGATGCAGTTTGATACAGGTGTCAAGTTTGATCTCTCTTCTGTACTCAAGGGTTTGAGCTTCAAGACCATGTTTGCGGTTGACTATTCTACGTCATACACCACATCCTTGAACGATAGCTATGCAGCCTTCGGTGTCAACTGGACACAGTTTGACGGCAAGCAGATTATCGGTTCCATCACTCAGTATGGTGAGGATAAGCATACCGGTACCTTGAATTCAAGCAACTCAGCAGAGCGCCAGACGCTTGCCTGGACCGGTCAGTTTGACTACGTTAACTCCTTCGGCAATCACAATGTGAATGCCACCTTGCTCGCCAATGGTTATCAGCAGACCATCAGCGGTGAGTATCACAAGGTAAGCAATGCCAACCTGGGACTTCTCGTGTCATACAACTATGCACATAAGTACTATGCCGACCTGGCTGCCAATGCAGTACACTCAGCCAAGCTTCCTGAGGGCAACCGCAATGCCATCTCTCCATCGGCAACTCTCGGTTGGAGACTCTCTGAAGAGAATTTCCTGAAGGATGTAAACTGGCTCGATGACCTCCGTCTTACTGCAGGTTATACCGTCTTGAACCAGGATCTTGATATCAAAGAGTACTTTATGTATGAGAATATCTTCACGGCTACCGGTACATGGTGGGGATGGTCTGACGCCAACAAAAACATCCAGACTTCCGACTCTCAGCGTGGTGGTAACGACAAGCTGGGCTTCATCAAGCGTAAGGAGTTCAATGTAGGTTTGAACGGTGCGTTGTTGAACAATAGACTGACATTCGCCGTCAACTACTACAACACGGTGACAGACGGTTTGCTTGCTCAGCCTGATTACATCTATCCAAGCTACATGCATACCTACTGGCCTGTATCTACATTCGTACCATACATCAACTACGGCAAGAACCGCCGCACAGGTGTTGACTTCTCTCTCGGTTACAAAGACAAGGTGGGAGACTTCGAGTATGGCATCCAGGCATTCGGACAGACCAACAGTTCAAAGAACCTGAAGGTGGCCGAGAATGTAGAGTATGACTACATGCGTACAGAAGGCAGGCTCACAGATGCCCTTTGGGGATATGAGTGCTTAGGCTACTACAACAGTCAGGAAGAAATTGACAATGATAAGGTCAAGAGCTCTTTCGGTACCGTGAAGCCTGGTGATCTGAGATACAAGGACCAGAATGGAGATAATGTCATCGACAGCAAGGACCGTGTGGTTATCGGTCGCTGGAGCGCCAAGTTCACCGGAGGTATGAATCTTACTCTGAAGTACAAGAACTTCACCCTCTTCGCCATGTTGACAGGTCAGTTTGGTGGAAATGCCATCAAGAACGATACCTACAACTGGGTTTACGGTGAGCGCAAGTACAGTGATGTGGTACTCGGTGCCTGGACAGAAGATAAGTACAAGAACGGTGAGTCTATCACCTATCCTCGTCTGACAACACAGAGTGGTGACAACAACTTCAATACTTCCGACTACTGGATGTATTCTACAGACCGCATCGACTTGAGCCGCGTGCAGCTTACCTACGATTTCAACAAGTCTCTCTTTGGAGACAAGGCTTTGGTGAAGGGCTTGCAGGTATATGTTAATGGCAGCAGCCTCCTGACGATAGCCGGTGAGCGCAAGCAGATGGAACGCAATGTAGGTTCTGCTCCTCAAACTCGCAGTTTCACCATCGGTGCAAAGGTCGAGTTCTAATATAGATAATTAAGATAATGAAAATGACAAAAGTTATGAACAACTTACTATCAAAATACAAAGTTGGAGCAGTGGTACTCGGACTGGCTCTTTCGATGGGACTGACAAGCTGTGACGACATGTTTAAGCCTGCCATCGAAAACCATCTGGGTTTCGAGTATATGTACGAACATCCAGACTATGCTGATGGTGTACTTGGCAACGCTTATACCCGTCTGCCAAACGGCTCTTACTCATTCAACGATGTCGCTACAGACGATGCTGTGAGCAACGACGCTGCCGACAGCTACCGCAAAATGACAGGTGTAGATAGCTGGACTTCAAGCAACAATCCAGTTGAAACCTGGCGCAACTGCCGTTCTGCCATCCAGTATATCAACCTTTTCCTCGCCAATGTGGATAAGGTAAACTGGAACAGCGATGAGGCTGTGCGTGCTATGTATGAACAGCGTTACATCGGTGAGGCAAAGGGTTTGAGAGCACTCTTCATGTACTATCTGCTCCGTGCCCATGGCGGTTTGGATGCCAATGGAACTCTCCTGGGTGTGCCTAACGATCTTGAGCCAACCAATGTAAACTCAGATTTCAAATCCCTGGAGGTGCGTGCTTCTTATGCCGACTGCATGAAACAGCTTATTGCGGATGCAGAAGAGGCTGTACGTGTGCTCCCTGTTGACTACAAGGATACCGATAACGAGACAATGACTGTCAGCTGCCTCGGCAAATCATATACGGTTACAAAGGCTACTTACAACCGTGTGCTCGGAACCAACTTTGCCGGACGCTTCAGCGGTCGTATCGCCCGTGCCGTTCTTGCCCAGGCTACCTTGATGGCTGCATCACCAGCCTTTGCCAGCGGCAGTGGCGTAACCTATGAGCAGGCTGCCAAGTATGCCAAGGAAGTGCTCGACCTCAATGGTGGCATTTCAGGCATTGATACAAATGGTTTGGAGTGGTATGCAGACCCAAACATGAAGGATCTTACAGCGGCAGAATGTCCAAAGGAAGTACTCTGGCGTACAGAGAAGAGCGAGAACAATGATTTGGAGACCAAGTACTACCCACCATCAATCTATGGTCAGGGTCGTATCAATCCAACCCAGAATCTTGTAGATGCATTCCCTGCTGCCAACGGTTATCCTATTACAGATGCCAACAGCGAATATGACCCAGCTAATCCATACGCTAACCGTGACCCACGTCTGGCTAAGTACATTATCTATAACGGACAGACAGCCGGTTCTGGAAACACGGTCATCAATACACAGGCAGACAATGCAACTAATCTTGATGGTCTCAACAAGGATGTTTCCAAGTCAACCCGTACAGGTTACTATATGAAGAAACTCCTCCGTCAGGACATCAATCTGGATCCTACGGTTAACGGCAAGGCTTATCATTATACAGCCCGCATCCGTTATACAGAGCTTTATCTGGATTATGCAGAGGCAGCCAATGAGGCTTATGGCCCTAAGGGTGGTACAGGTTACTCTGCCTACGATGTAATCAAGGCAATCCGTGAGCGTGCCGGTCTGGGTGAGTTTGGTGAAGATCCATACCTGGAAGAGTGTGCACAGAGCAAGGAAAAGATGCGTGAGCTGATTAGAAATGAGCGCCGCATTGAACTTTGCTTCGAGGGCTTCCGCTTCTGGGATCTCCGTCGCTGGAAGGCTAACCTTACAGAAGAGGCAAAGGGTATGAGCATCACCAACGAGGAGGCAGGCAAGAAATATACTCCAATCTCAGTGGAAACACGTAACTTCAAGGAGAATGCCTTCTATGGTCCTGTGCCATACGACCAGATTCTTAATTTCCCATCACTCGTTCAGAACGCAGGATGGTAAAAAGAACAACATTTGGTAATAAAAAGAAAAAAAGAAGATTATGAATAAAACATTCAGAAAAATAGGAACTGCAATCATGGGACTTGCCTTGGTAGCTGGTCTTTCTACCTCTTGCTCTAACGGCGATTGGGAGGATAACCTTCAGGGAGGTATTGGCCAGGGTGGTAACAAGGGTAAGGTATCTGTATATTTCGCTATGCAGGCACCTATCCGCGTTATCACACTCGGTAATGATGATGATGCAGTAAATACCGACGACAATGCTCATCAGTTCAAGCTGCAGGCAACTTGGGGTGGTGGCTACAAGAATACCAAGGACTGTAAAATCAGTTATCAGATAGATCCATCTCTTCTGCCAGAAGGCAGTGGTATGGAAGTGCTTCCTTCAGCCTACTATACCCTGGAGGATCCTAACACCTTGACCATTCCTAAAGGAAAAATCATTGGTGGTACAATTGTTCATCTGACTGATGCCTTCTTCAACGATCCAAAGGCTGCTACTACTCACTATGTATTGCCAGTAAAACTCGTTTCTTCCCTGACAGGTGATTCTATCATTGAAAAGCAGAACTATCAGATGATCTGCGTGAAGTACAAGAATCAGTACTCAGGTATGTATTGCAAGACAGGAACTACCAATATCCAGGATTTGAAGACCATTACTCACAAGAATGAGGATGACCTGGATGTAGTTTCAACAGTAGATTTCAACACCTCTTCCATCACCTGCTCATATCCTGTAAAGGAATGGAAGCATGATGCGGCAACAGATAGCTGGAACCAGATTGATGCAACCAAGGAGTTGACCTTTACGCTGGCATTCAGTGGTGAAAACTGTCAGGTTCTTCAGGATGGCAAGGTGATCGGTAACGGTACCTTCGCTCCTCGTGGCATTCAGGATTTCAGCGACAAGAACCGCATGGCTGATTGTCTGAAGATCAAGTTTAATGCTACTGTAGTGACCAACGCCGGTGATGTAGAGCACGAGAAGACCTGGACTATCTCTGCCGACTATGTGATGTCTATGATGAGTCGTGGCAACAAGCTTGAGTCATGGAAGTAATTTCGTAACACAACTAATGAAAATGAATTTAGTAGTATGAAAGTAAATAAATATATTATATCTGCACTGGTCTGCCCATTTGTTTTGGGCAGCTGTGCAGACTGGGATGACTGGAAATATGATGTCGAGAAGCCTCAGACCATCGCTCAGTATGAGTACCTCAACGACTATGCTCCCCTGAAGGAGAATCTGGACCGTAGTGCTCATCCTGGCTTTAAGGTGAGTGGTGCACTCGGCGTGGACGAGTTCAACCAGCAAGGTCCTCTTTTCCGTCTTGCAGCCCACAACTTTGATGAGATTGTTGCAGGCAATGCCATGAAGATGGCTTCTTGTGTCAACGACCAGGGTGCGATGGACTTCAGTAAGGTATCTTCTTTTGTTACCGCAGCAGAGGATGCTGGATTATCAGTTTATGGTCATACCCTTGCCTGGCATGCTCAGCAGCCAAAGAAATGGCTTGAGAAACTTCTTGCTGATAAGGAACTGGATATTGATCCTGACCAGAAGACTTTCAAGGAACTTGCCCGTCAGACTTATCAGGATGGTCCGTTCCCTTACTATCAGATGGGCTGTGCTCCTGAAATCATCAATGGTTCCATGCATTTCGTACCAACAGGCGACTGGTCTCAGTTCTTCTGTATGACGGGTTGTAGCATGAAGGCTGGCAACTATGTTGCTATCTTGCATATCAAGTCAACCAAGGAAGGTATGATTTCAGTCACCGCACAGAATGGCTGGGGTGGTGATGCTCAGAACATCACCCAGAAGTTTACCGTTAAGGCTAACGAATGGGTTGATGCCGAGGTTCCTCTCAACGATATTCAGGGTGGTAACTATGATTTCATCCTGAAGCCTGAGACTTTTGACGGCACACTTGATTTGCAGTCTGTCACTGTCGGTCAGTACGAGTCACCTGCCATGGAGATGGAGCAGGAGGTAAAATATCAGACTTATCAGGATGGTCCATTCCCTTATTATCAGATGGGCTGTGCTCCTGAAATCATTAATGGTTCCATGCATTTCGTACCGACAGGTGACTGGTCTCAGTTCTTCTGTCTTGCCGGTGCGGCTCTCACTCCAGGTGATTATGCTGTTGATGTAGAGATTAAGTCAACCAAGGCAGGAAACATCAAGATGACTGTTCAGAACGGTTGGGGCGGTACTGCCGAGAGTTTCACAGGCAGTGTACTTCTGAAGGAAGGCTGGACAACAGCCCGATTCAAGATGACTCTTGAGCAGGGTGGTAACTACGACTTCATCCTCAAGCCAGAGACATTCGATGCAACACTCGATTTGAAGTCTATCTCTGTCAAGAAGATTGTCAAGATGAACTCTATCCCTCTCACTCCTCAGGAGAAGTCTGATACCCTTACCTGGGCAATGAACAAATGGGTAAGCGGCATGATGCAGGCTACAGAAGGCAAGGTGAAGTCATGGGATCTCATCAACGAGGCTATCTCAGGTGGTGGCAATGTGAATGGCTTCTATGCTCTCCAGACTGCCAATGAGAATAATCCGGATGATTTCTTCTGGCAGGATTACTTCACACCAGAGATGTATGGTCCTATCGTAGAGAAGGCGGCACGTGATGCTTATGCTGCGGTAGAGGGTACAAACCCTGCAGACCTCAAGCTCTTCGTCAACGATTACAACCTGGAATCAGACTGGGACAACAACCAGAAGGTGAAGTCGCTTGTTTACTGGATTGGCGTATGGGAGAAGAAGGGTCAGGAACTCGGCTATAACACAAAGATTGATGGTATCGGATCACAGATGCACATCAGCTACTACGAGAATCCACAGACTCTGGAAAGCAAGAAGAAGGGCATCCAGAACATGCTCAAGATCATGGCAGAGACCGGCAAGCTCGTTCGTATCTCAGAGCTCGATATGGGTTATGTAGATGCTGAGGGCAATGATGTTACTACTGCTCAGCTGGAGAAGCTCCCTATTGAAGAGCGTGTGGCTAAGGAAAAGGCAATGGCTGAATACTACAAGTGGATTATCGAGCAGTATTTCGCTATCGTTCCTGCCAGTCAGCAGTATGGCATCTGCCAGTGGTGTCTCACCGATTCACCTGCAAGCAGCAGCTGGCGCGGTGGCCTGCCTGTAGGTCTCTGGAACCTGAACTATCAGCGTAAGCCTGCTTACGGTGGTTTTGCTGAAGGTTTAAGTGGGGCTAAGTAATCTTATTATATAAGGTATTACATTAAGCAATCATACAATGAACAAGTTATCAATCTTTGCATCAATGATGATGATGATGTGCCTTCCGATGATGGCACAGAAGAATGGTAGCAAGGCACAGGTAAAACCTGATCCGAACTTCCAGATTTATCTTTGTTTCGGACAGTCGAATATGGAGGGTAATGCAGCCATCGAAGACATTGACCGAACTGGGGTGAACCCCCGGTTCCAGGCGATGTATGCGGTGGATGATGAGAAAGCAGGATGGAAAAAGGGACAGTGGCATACCGCTGTCCCTCCTCAGGCACGTCCCAGTACTGGTTTGACGCCCGTAGATTACTTTGGCAGAAAAATGGTAGATAACCTGCCTGATAGCATCAAGGTGGGAACCATCACCGTGGCAGTGGGTGGCGCTAGCATTGACCTCTTCGACAAGCGTACCTATAAGGCGTATCTGAAGAAGCAGCCCGACTGGATGAAGAACTTCGCTTCCCAGTATAACGGCAATC
>OQVQ01000800.1_pt1 | contig 13917 bp, 14 predicted proteins | sample 1691491 | NCBI WGS metagenome assembly OQVQ01 (sample SAMN03418252, study PRJEB22391) | human gut metagenome | biome: human-gut; feature: organic feature; material: feces | host: Homo sapiens | place: Tanzania | collected 2013-01
ACAAGGATCATATCCGCCGAGATGCCAAGCCCGTCATATGCACGCTTCATAGCAAGAAATGTTGCCTGAAGGATGTTTATTTCATCTATCTCAGCAACAGATGCGGTCGCAACGCAGTATGCCTTAGCCTTGGCAATTATCTCGTCATAAAGCAATTCGCGCTTCTTTTCGGATAATTTCTTGCTGTCATTTATCCCCTCGATCACAACATCCGGATCAAAGATGACCGCAGCCGCATAAACATCACCGGCAAGAGGTCCGCGGCCTGCTTCATCAATGCCGCAGACACTGCCTCCGACGCTGTTTCTGACAGCCTCATCATATTCAAAAAGCGTCATTCTTTTACCTCATATTCTGACGGAAGTTCAAGCGTTATCCTGCCGAGCTTTCCGCTTCGGAATTCATCGAGAACAGTTATCGCAGCACGTTCGGTATTGACCTCACCGCCCGATATCAGCATTCCCCTTTTTCTTCCGACAGCCTGAAGAAGCTCCCATCCGTCGCCCTCGAGAGATGTAAGCTTATATCTTTCTTTCAGCCTTTCGGGATATTTTTCAGCAAGCATAGCAAGAAGTCTGCACGCAAGTGCCTCAATGTCAACAACATCGTCCTTGACAGCACCTGTGAATGCAAGCTTTTCACCGACAGACATATCTTCAAACTTAGGCCATAGAACACCGGGCATATCCAGAAGCTCAACATCGCTGTCCAGCTTTACCCATTGTTTTTCACGGGTAACTCCGGGACGATCCTCAACCTTGGCTTTATTCTGACCTGCCATCTTATTGATAAACGACGATTTGCCGACATTCGGTACGCCGACCACCATAAGATGCAGTATTCTGCCCTTCATGCCCTTTGCTTCAAATTTTTTTATCTGATCTGCAAGAAGGATTTTGACCTCGGGAATTACCGATTTAAGTCCTTTTCCCGTCCTGCAGTCGGCAGCTATCGCCCTTATGCCCTGCTTTTTGTACCAGTCAAGCCACTTTGAAGTTGCCTCCGAATCGGCTGCATCACATTTATTCAGGATAACAAGCCTTGGCTTGCCTGCGATCATGCGGGCAAGATTAGGGTTTTTGCTGCTCATTGGGATACGTGCGTCAGTTATTTCAACAACTGCGTCTACCAAAGGAAGGCACTTTTCTATAACCCGTCCCGTTTTGGTCATATGACCCGGGAACCACTGAATTGATGGAATATCTGACATTTTTACACTCCTGTTTTATCAGCCCTGTTCAGCTGTCTCACCTGCATCTTCGGGAAGAGCACCAAGCTTATTGAAGGGCCAGATTCTGAATACAGCCTTACCCATTATATCGGATTTATCAACAAAGCCTACCGATTCAGCACGGCTGTCGGTTGAATGGTTTCTGTTATCTCCCATAACAAAGACATGTCCTGCGGGAAGTGAAACGGGATAATCATGGAATCCGAAATCAGTAATAGTCGGTTCATTGATGTACGGTTCATCAAGCAGCTGACCGTCAACATAAACCTTGCCTTCGGAATAATCAACATCAACAGTCTGATTTTCCGTAGCTATAACTCTTTTTACAATTACCTTTCCGAGTCCCTTGCTGTTGACAATTACAACATCACCGTCTTCAGGCTCATAAAAGAGATGCGACACAACAAGCTTATCCTTATCCTCAAGAGTAGGGACCATGGATTCGCCGTCAACAATAGCGATTCTGAAAATAAACGTAAAGACAAGAACTACAGCAAAGAAAACAGTGATAAGCATTTCCAGCCAGTCAAGCATATCCTCTGCGGAATTATCCTTTTTCTTTTTATCCTGTTCTTCTTCGTCCAGCGCCTCATAATTCAGTTCATACTTTGCCATAACCGTCATTCCTTTCTGATTTCAGAGAAAAACCCCTTAAAAATAGCTCGGGAAGATTGTGTAAAACTCAAAATAGCAAAAAAGGGACATTAATGTCCCTTCTTTCTTTTGCCAGCTGAAAGAACAGCTTAGCTGATCGATTCTTTTACCTTTGCAGCCTTGCCGACTCTGTCTCTCAGGTAGTACAGCTTGCTGCGGCGAACCTTACCGCTTCTTACAACCTCAACCTTGTCAACGATAGGTGAGTGAACGGGGAAAACTCTCTCGATTCCACAGCCGTGAGCAACACGTCTTACTGTGAAAGTCTCGTTGATTCCGCCGTGCTTTCTAGCGATAACAGTACCCTCGAATACCTGGATTCTGTACTTTTCGCCTTCCTTGATCTTTACATGAACCTTAACTGTGTCACCGATCTTGAAAGAAGGGACATCAGCCTTCATGCTGCTTTCGCTTATAAGCTTTAAAGCATCCATTTTTCATCCTCCTAAAATTTAGGACATTCTTACTTCCGCTGAATCTTATATGCGGAACAGAGGACTGTCCGTTAATGTCAGCTCAAAAATGAGCGGCATTAATCTCGTCGCGAACGCGCAAGCCGCCGTGACGGATCTTCAAATGCTATATAAGCATACCATATTTTCACGAAAATTGCAAGCGGTTTGGAAACTTTTTATATTTTTGTTTATTCAGACAAAATCCGAGCCATCTTCTGCGGATATTTTTGTTCGTTTGATACAATAAGTGCTGAGCGATATGTCCATTTTATCCGAAAAAGCGTCCAGAACAGCATTTACATTAAGGTTGAAAGCGTTTCCCGCAGGCAGTTTCATGTGCATATTAAGCATTTTCCCATCGGGTTTCATCGACATGATATCGACCGACGGCTTGATATCGACAATGACCTCGCCTTTTTTCTTCGACCGCTTGTGTATCTCAATAGTATCGGCAGACAGAAACTCATTCATTTTTCCCGCAAGCTCTTCGCCGCTGTATCCGTCGGCATAAACCGACACATCATATTCCGCAGAAAAAACATCCGTATTCTTCATTACCTGCGGTGCAATGCTGATTATTTCAAGGCCGCTTGGCATCGCCGAATTCAGCTTGTCTTTAAGTTCCCCGAGATCACATTCCTCAATAACGGAAAAATCCATAGGCTCAACACGGCTTTCTGTTCCGAGCGGCAGTGCAACGGGAAAATTCAGGTAGATATGCGGATTAAATCCCTCGGTATACCATATCGGAATGCCCGAACGCTTTATAGCACGCTGCATTGTCCTCATAAGATCGAGATGCGAACAGTATTTTGCTGTTCCGTATTTTGCGTAAACCGCACGGAGATTAATTTTGTCCAACGCACTTGCCCCCTATTCTCCGGATTATTCCGCACGCTGAACATTTCTGCTTGCAGTTCGGAGTTGTAAGCCCCTCATGAGCACGCCTGTTTTCGCGGATAAGGAACTCCCTCGTTATCATATAATCAAGATGGCTCCACGGCATCACTTCATCATACGGACGTGTCCTGTTATCGTAAAATTCGGGGTCAATACCGCATTTTGCAAATGCTTCCATCCAGTTTTCATATTTATAGCACTCGTCCCAGCTGTCGAATTTGCAGCCGAGCTTCCATGCCTCATATATGACCGAAGAAAGCTTTCTGTCTCCCCTTGCAAGCGCCGCTTCAAGTATGCTGATACGATAATTATGCCAGCTGACATTGACGATCTTGCGGTTTGTGCTGTCAAGCAGCAGCTTCTGCTTGCGGTTTATTTCCGGGACAGTTTCCTGCGGTTCAAATTCAAATGGGGTGAACGGCTTAGGAACAAAAGTCGCACAGCTTACGGATATGCTGAGTCTGGGCGATCTTCTTCCGCTGTTGACCTCTCTGTAAAGATCGGTGATCCTGTCCGTCAGCATGCCGATGCCTTTGATATCTTCATCGGTTTCGGTAGGCAGTCCGAGCATAAAGTACAGCTTTACTGAAGATGCACCGCCCTCAAACGCCATTCGGCAGGTGTTCATGATCTCTTCATCGGAAACATTTTTGTTTATTACATCTCTCAGACGCTGAGTTCCCGCTTCGGGTGCAAATGTCAGACCTGTTTTTCGTATCTTCTGAATTTTCGCCATAAGATCCTCGCTGAAATTATCCACACGCAGGGACGGCAGAGAGAGGCTTATTTTTTCTTTATCGGTATATTCCGAAAGATCGCCCAGCAGCTTTTCTATCTCGGTGAAATCGCTTGTACTGAGTGATGACAGCGAAACCTCTTCATATCCGGTAGACTCGCAAAGTGCTTTTGTTTCCCTGCATACCGTATCCGAGCTTTTCTCGCGGAACGGACGATAGATAAATCCCGCCTGGCAGAAACGGCAGCCTCTTACGCAGCCTCTCAGCACCTCGACCACTGCTCTGTCGTGAACGATCTCCGTGAACGGCACAACAAAGGTCTCGGGGTAAAATACCTTATCCATATCCCTGATTATCCGCTTTGTGATCCTGGGCTTTGCTTCGGAACAGTTCGGAGTTATGCTTTTTACTGTTCCGTCATTGTTATATTCGACGTCATAGAATGATGGAACGTAAATGCCCTCGATCTTAGCCGCTTCATGCAGAAACTCCGACTTTGATGCCCCCCTTTTCTTCATATCCGCATAGAGATCCATCAGCTCAAGATTTACTTCTTCGCCCTCGCCTAAAATGAACAGATCAAAAAAATCCGCAAGAGGTTCGGGATTGCAGACGCACGGACCTCCGCCGACAACTATCGGATCGGTCTCCTTTCTGTCGGCAGCATACACCGCAAGTCCCGCAAGATCGAGCATATTCAGCACATTCGTGTAACTCAGCTCATATTGCAGCGTAAATCCTATAAAATCGAACTCTTTTATAGGATCAAGGCTTTCAAGGCCGTAAAGCGGGATATCATTCTCCCTCATGACCTTTTCGTAATCCTCCCAGGGAGCAAAAACACGCTCGCACCAGAAATCCTCACGCTGATTTTTCAAAGCATAAAGTATCTTCATTCCGAGATGCGACATACCGACATCATAGCTGTCGGGAAAACAGAAAGCAAACCTGACATTCACCTTGCTTTTGTCCTTGACAACGCTGCCAAGCTCGCCGCCTATATACCGTGCGGGACGCTGAACGTCCAGCAGGACCTTCTCAATTTTTTCTCTAAGCATTTTTACGACCAATCCTTTTTGATTATAAAGAAACGCCGAACTCTGCCCGGCATTTCACAGCAGCAGTTCGGAGATCATGAAATAGATAAGCGTAACATAAAAAGTCAGATTTCCGAATCCGACAATAAATGCTCCGCAGAAAGCTGCCGCAAACGCAGCAATATTCATGAATTTCACAATATTTTCGGCATATGCCGTCCTGTCTGCACTCATATATTTTTCCGCCGCAAGAGAAACTATTCTTCCTCCGTCAAAGCCTTTCAGCGGCAAAAGATTAAATCCGCCCGTAACCAGATTCACTGCCGCAAACAGCTTTGCATCCTCATTCTCCGACAAAAAACAGAACAGCGCAAAAAGAACAAAATTCATCATAACGCCGCCAAGCAGAACAGCCAGTTCCTTCGCATATCCGATAAACTTTTTTTCGGGAACTATTTTTATCCCCGCCCCGTAAAGACATATTCTTTTCACAGGCAGACCGACTGCCGACATTACCGCAAGATGACCCGCTTCATGGAGGATACACGCCGCCATTGCGTATGATGCGCAGCCGTTCCCATCGAGCAGGATTATCAGCGAAATAACAGCAAAAAAGCCGAAATATACGGCTATCTTTATTTTTCCGAATGGTATTAAAATCAAATTTTCCACCTCGGTAAATATTATTGCCGAGGCGGAAAATCTATTACTTTTTCATTCTTATGACTGAATTTTTCGGGTAGTTTTTATCGCAGGGTATCTTTACCTTCATGGTTGCATGGCAGGCGCTTTCGACGCTTTCGCCGTTTTCATTGAATATTTCCTTTATCGTCATTGTGTCAAACGGCTGACCAGGAGATAATATCTCAACTTCATCTCCGACGCTGAATTTGTTTCTCTGAGAACCGTAAATGAAGCCGTCCTCACATCTGTCTATAACAGCCGCAACGTCGTATTCACGGATATATCCGCTGTTTTCGTAATACTGACAGTCATTGGGATGTCCATAGAAAAATCCCGTGCAGTATTTCCTATGGCTGACCTTGAATACCTCATCCTTTATATACTGCGGCAGAGTATCATAATCATCAGGATGCTGCATAAGATAATCAACCGCCATTCTGTATGCATTTGTAACGACCGAAACATAATATGCCGATTTTGCACGTCCCTCGATCTTAAGGCTTGTAACACCGGCCTTAACAACTTCATCAAGATGATCTATCATGCAGAGATCCTTTGCATTCAGGATATACGTTCCCTTTTCGTCCTCATATATCGGGAAAAACTGATCCGTGCGCTTTTCCTCCATAAGATGATATCCCCATCTGCATGGCTGGGCACACTGACCTCTGTTCGCATCACGATTGACGAGATACTGCGAAAGCAGGCAGCGTCCCGAAAACGAAACACACATTGCACCGTGAACGAATGCCTCAATGTCGAGATCTGCAGGGGCTTTCGCCCTTATCTCTGCGATCTCTTCAATCGACAGCTCTCTCGCAAGTACGACTCTCTTTGCGCCCATATTATAAAGTTCATTTGCCGTAACATAGTTCACGATACCTGTCTGGGTGGACATGTGTATCTCCATGTCGGGAGCAAATTTTTTAACAAGAGAAAGCAGTCCGAGGTCTGCAACTATAACAGCATCGACCTTTGCATCAACTGCTTCACGCATAAACTCCTCAAAAAGAGGCACCTCATTATTTCTCGGCAGAGTATTGCAGGTCAGGTAGACCTTAACATTTTTTGAATGACAGAGTGAAACCGCATCAGCCAGCTGATCGCAGTCAAAATTCTGCGGTGCTGCTCTCATTCCGAAGCCTTTTCCGCCAAGATATACTGCATCGGCACCGTAATCGAGTGCGGCAATAAGTCTTTCCATATCTCCCGCAGGCGCAAGCACCTCAGGTCTGTTTATAGCCATAGATAACCTCCGATTTTATGCAAGCCCTGCTTTTACGAGGTTTGCCTCATGTTCTTCAAGGGTTTTCGCATAGTAGAACTCTCCCGTTTCAAGATTGGAACAGAAGTAAAAATAATCAGTTTCTGCAGGATAAAGCACCGCCTTGATCGCATCAAGACCCGGGTTGCAGATAGGTCCTGGAGGAAGTCCCGCACCCTTGTATGTATCATAAGCAGTTTTCATATTATCCGTTACATAATCGCTGTTCGGAACGATCACATCTCTTACATACGCTGAAGTAGGATCTGACTGGAGCAGCGGGAAATCATCACTGTTGTTAAGACGGTTATAGAATACGGAAGCTACCCTCTTCATGTTTGCTGTATCTCCGGCTTCCGCCTGAACGATAGATGCCAGGGTAAGCGTTTCTTCGAGAGTTTTTCCCATATCCTTCATACGTCCGAGAAGATCTCTGGTCATTTTGTCATTGAAATTCTTATAGATCTTCTTTGAAACGATCAGCGGATCTTCATCAAGATAAAATCTGTATGTATCGGGGAAAAGATAGCCCTCCATCTTATAAAATTTAAGCGAGCTTTTCTTTATATCCGCTTCAAAATCATATCCGAAGCTTGCGGAATTGAATGCATCAATAAACTCATCAGCGGAGCAGACACCCTTTTCTTCAAGCCTTTTTGCCGCATCAACGAGAGTTATTCCCTCGGGAAATGTTACATCGGCAACTTCTCTTTCATTTATCGCATCTTCCTGAAGCTTTTTGATGATATCACCGTAAGACATACTGGGATTTACCTTGTGGCTTCCCGCAACATAAAATCCGTCAGTACCCTTTATCTTCGATACAACTCTGAAAAGCATCGCATCGTCAATAACACCGTTATTTACAAGGATATCGGCAATATCCGCCGTTCCTGCATTTTCGGGTATTTCGACAACGATCTCCATATCCTGCTTGCCGTGTCCGATAAGCTCCTTGGCAGTTTTGAGTGCATATACAGCAAGAAGTATCGAAACAACTATGATAATTGTTGTCAGCAGCAGACCTACCGCAAGCTTAGTTGAAAAACGCTTTCTGCGCTTCTTTTTCGGCTTTGCCGCAGGCACTTCTTCCTCTTCCTCGTCATCATATTCTTCCGCACTGTCCGCTTCTTCAGCGTCAGCATCCGGATGATCGGCTGTATCGTTTTCATCGGTCTCATTGTTTTCCGGAACAGTTTCTTCAATAATTTCAGCCGCAGCTTCATTTTCCGACGCTGCTCCTTCGGAAGAATTTTCATCAGGCAGAGCTGATTTTTTATCCTCATGTTCCTTCAGGATATCGTCAAGCAGAGAATCCGTATTATCATTCAATGCCATTCTCATGCCTCCTTACAAATCTTTTTTGCATATTTTTCCGTTACGAGCATATTTACAGGGATATCAAATCTTCCGTGTTCAAGACGGTTCACCGTACATCCGCAGTAGCATATCCCCATGCGGTAAAGTCCGCTGTGGGATGAAAGGAACCTGTCATAATATCCCTTTCCGTAGCCAAGCCTGAATCCCGCAAGATCAAAGGAAAGCCCCGGAACGATGCACAGTGCATTTTCAAACACATGCATTTCCCTGCATCTCGACGGGATAGGTTCAAGCACTCCGAACGAATAGACCTCAAGATCATCAAACGATGTTATCTCATAAAAGATCATATCCCTGGTACCTTCAACGCATCTCGGCGCAGCAACGGTTTTTCCGTCATCAAGCGCACGTTCGATCAGCATATGCGTATCCACCTCGATAGGCGTTGACACATAAGTAAGCAGCGTATCGCAGTCATGGTATGCAGCAGAGCCGATTATCCTGTTGAATATGCTCTCATCCTTCTGAGCCTTGATCTCAGGCAGCATTGTACGTCTGAAATCCTTGTATTTTGCCCTGAGTTCTTTTTTGTATTCGCGGATATCTGTAAATATTTTATCTCCAATATTCATATCAGATATCCCACAGGATCTGTGCTGCGATCCTGTCTGCTTCTTCCTTTGATTTGAGTGCGGAGATGATCTCATACGAAAATTCAAGAGATGCACCAGCTCCTCTGCCTGTGATGAATTTTCCGTCTGTAACTGCGGGAACATCTATGTATTCCGCACCCTTAAGCTCTGTTTCAAAGCCCTTGTAGCAGGTAGCCTTTTTGCCCGAAAGAAGTCCCTTATGACCAGGAACGGAAGGGGCTGCACATATCGCCGCGATATATCTTCCGTTATCAGCACAGAAATCCAGTGCTGACTGAACAGCAGCAGATGCCTCTAAATTCTGTGTTCCTCTCAGACCGCCGGGCAGCATAACAAGCTCCGTCGAATCATCAAGCTTCATATCGCTGTCGGCAATATCAGCCAGTACAGGTATCTTATGTGAGCCAATGATCTCACGCTTGCCGATGCCGACTGTTGTTACCTCAATGCCTGCACGTCTCATAAGATCAACAGGGGTAATTCCCTCAACTTCTTCAAATCCGTCTGCAAGAAATACATATACCATAATAAAACACTCCTTATAATATCTCAACAGTATTTTTTCTCAGCAAAAATGCGGGATAATACGACTGCTTTGCCTTTCTCAGCCCCTCGATGCCGAGATCCTCCTCACGGTTCATATAGGTGAAATTCTTTCCGTAAAGCTTTGCAAATTCATTGTTTACGGCTGTATATGCACCCTGAACATCGTGCAGAGCCTTTTCGATATGAACTCCCAGTGTATCTGAGGTTATCTTCTCGCCGATCGTGAAGCCGACCAGTTTTCCATCAGCTTTAAGGACCCCGCCCATCAGCTCCAGCTCATGAAAGCTGCTGAAAAACGTGTGTATCGCAAACTGCTCCGCAACGCTTGAAAACGTGTCATAGCCGTTGCTGTCGTTATACGAATTGACGGCAAATTCAATGCAGTCGTCAAAAAGATCCTCAGTCAGCGGCAGAAACTCCCACTCATTTTTATAGAAATTATTAAGGTGATTGCGTTTCTGATGATACTTCTTTCCTTTGAGATTTATCAGATCCTCGGAATTGTAAATATAATCAAACTCGCCCTCATCTGCGGACACTTTTACCCTTCCCGGATAAAGCTCCTCAAAAATACGGATATTTTCATCAGAAACGGACGAAACAACAAGCGGCTTTCCTTTGCTTTCAGCATACTTCCGCATCTCCGAAAACACATCGGCATAATCGCCCTTTCCTGCGGGGAATGTAAAAACATGTTCGTCCTTTCCCGAACAGCAGATGTAAAAATCCTTGTATCTTGTGATCTTTGTATCATTTAGCCTACACGCAAGATTATTTGCAAAGCAATATTCGCATCCTCTGAAACCTGATTCAGCAAGAAGCTTATCTACCCATGGCTTGTCCGAAAGCGTCAGCTCTCTGAATTCAAGCATACTTAACCTTCCTTTATTTCCTTCATGATCGCAGCGGATATTGCTTCTATCGGCAGAGGCTCGCCATTTTCGGCACAGCTTATCACCTTCCAGCCAAGACATTCGGCAGAAAAAAGAGCAGCTCTGCGGCAATCCCTGAGATATGCCCTGTCAGCCTCATGGATATCCTTTTGGGATTCATCGCCGTGATATCGTTCGCTCAGAAGCTTCTGAGATACCTCAGGCGGCATATCCAGAAAGATCGTTATATCCGCTTCGGGAATACCCAGCTTTTTATGTTCATAATCAAATATCCATGAGAGAAAGCCGTCCCACTCACTTTCGGGTAGCTTGACCATCTGATGGATGGCATTTGATGAAACATATCTTGCCGAAAGGATAGTTTTCCCCTCAGCCAGCTTGTTTTCCCACTTGGTTTTATAGCTTATATATCTGTCTATCGCATAAAAGCTCGATGCAGCATATGCATTGACATCGGAAGCTTTGGGAGCGATCTCACCGTGAAGATACATTCTGACAGGTGCGGATGAATCGCTTTCGTAATCGGGAAAGCTGATCGTTTCGACATCTTCTCCGCCCGAAACGAGCAGATCTCTGACAATACCTAGCTGTGTAGATTTTCCGCTTCCGTCAAGACCGTCAATAACAATAATTTTTCCTGAACCGCTCATTAAAATACTTCCTCGACAACATAATTTCGTATTATACGATACACCTTTTATTTTATCATTTTATTCTACATTAGTCAACATTTATTTTATCTGTATCAAAAAAATTCAGAAAATAAAAACAAGCCGAGGCAAACGCAATATCTGCATCTGCCTCGGCAAACGGATAAGCCGAAGTTATGTCAGCTTTCGTCGCTGTCGGAATTATTGCATCCGCAGCCTGAACTTCCCGAATTTCCCGGGCAGGGGCTTTCGGGTGACGGATCACAGGCAGGGAAAAATTCACTGACGGGAAAGCTAAGCTTTTCAAAGATCTCACAGGGCGATTCCGCAGTTCCGCAATTGCATTCCTTTTTCGGAATGCAATAATCGTATGCAGGGACAACGACCGCCACCGGTCTTGAAAGCTGGACTATGGAAAAAATACCGAGTGTTACAACAATAACGGGAACTCTTGATTCAGGATCACATGTCTGACAGCACTCACTGTTAATATACGCTGTTGCTGTAACGGGACCGGTTGAGCAGCCGCAGCCTGCCGAAGGACACTTACACTTTACTTTTGCGTCAAGCACGATGGGATCGACAACTCTTACTGTCGCCTTAGGTGCAGCGGAAGGCTGATCATCCGATACGGCAGCAGCACAGCTGTTTGAAATGCTGTCATATGATTTTGTGTTGCCTTCGCAGCCATAAAGAATACATTTCTTTGTCCACACTACAGTTCCTTCAGCAGTGCCTGTTCTTGTGCAGCTGTCGGCATATACGTCAAAAGCAAGATCAAAGGTATAAACAATATCAACTGCATAATATCCCTTGGAAAAAGGCACTTCGCTGACATTAACGCTCACGCTGTCGATAACGGCTGTTCTCGGCTTTACGATGTTTCCGTCACATACAGTACCTTCTCTGAGATTAACGGTCATATCGGAGATGCAGTCTCTGTCAGTGCAGGAATCGTAGATCCTCTGCGCCTCTATGCATACAGCATCCCTGAAATTTCCGCAGTTACCGATACTCATTTGCAAACCTCCTTATATATATTAAAGTACGTTTTTCTATGTACTTCCCTATATATTATTCATTGCGTTTCAAAATGTTACTTATGCAAATGTTCAAGGTCGAATATCAGTAAATCATAAATATCATTGGTTATTCTTCCGCATGATAATGCATCATCGGCAGCAATACGTATCTTTTCCGCAAGTTCGCTGCTTATCTTCGCATAAACATTTCTCTGAGAAACAGCTTTTGCTGTCTGAAATGCGATACCTTCACTGCCGTAAACTTCAAGCAGATACGGAAGTCTTTCCCATGAATTCTCATGCATCATCAGCATGATAAGACGGCGCTTCAGGACGGGATCGCTTACAGATCTGTACAGTTGATACAGATTATCCGCACCTAAAAGCGGTTTCGCTGACATCGCCGCACGGTACGCCGCCGCAGCAAGCTTTTTGTTCTCCGATGTCAGGTAACTGAAATAAATTTCTCCGCCCCTGTCTCCTATTATATGTGAAAGTGAAATCAGTGCAAGCGCAGCCGCCTTTTCATCACTGCCCGAAAGCATTTCCCTAAGCGGCTTCTCTGCCTTTTTCGCATCGGACAATTCACCCAGCCCAAGCACTGCCGCATAATGCTTATCTCCGTCAAGCTCTTTCAGATAAAAATCCGCAAAATCAAAATCAGGATCATATTTCTGAACAATGAACGCCGCAAGCTCCCGCATTGATTTCTTTTCATCAAGCAGGAACTCCTTTGCTGTTTCGGCATCTGCCTTTCCTTGCCCGTACATGAACTGAAGTGCATTTTTCCGCACAACGCCGCTCCTGCTCCTGAGCCATCTCTCCGCCGTTTCATCTGAAATATCATACAGCGACAGCATTCTGCCGATCAGAAACGACTGCAAAAGCGTATTATTTTCGCAATTTACATATTGCTCAGCCATTTTTGAAGACACGGTTTTTCCGTCAACCGCAAGGTCATAAAACGCTCTTCTTTCACACAGTTCCATTGCAGATATCTTTTCTGCCGTAATTTCATTCTCATCGGAAAAACGGCTTTTTATCATGCTTATGGCATCTTCTGCGGCATTGTCACTGCGTCTCAGACAGGAACGCAGCCTGACAGCATAATATACCGAATGAAGAAGCTCATCTGTGCCGCATATTTTCAGTCTGTAAAACACTGCATCTTCAGCCGCCCGTCTTACCTCTCCTACCCAGTCATTCATGCCGATAAAAAGATAAGGCAGCGAACCGTCAAGCTCTTTCAGCTTCTTTATGCATTTTTCACGGAAATATCCGTCGGGATGAAAGCTTCCGATCGCCATAACGGCAAAAAGCTCACTATCATTCGCAATATTTCTTTCAATACAGCTGATATCGACATTTTTCCATGAAATACTCCATGTCAGTGACGTTTTTTCCCTGAAATCATGGGAAAGCTCACGGATCTTGGCGGCATTCAGTCCCCCGAGATAATCCCCGAGAGCAGCCGCACACCGCTTCATATTTTCAGCATCTTTTTCAGCAAAAACACAGTATGCTTCGCTGAAAAATCGTTCATCTCCCGCCTCAAATCTTTCAAGCGATTTAAGATATATGCTCTGCTTACGACCGAAAAGGTTCAAGTTACTCATCTCCTGCCTTAAAATTATAGATCGGTTTGATAATATCGGCAACATCAGCTGTTTCCCCGATGTTATCGAGAATAGCATTCATATCCTTGTACGCCATAGGGCATTCATCAAGCGTACTCTGATTAACGGAAGTCGTGAAAATACCGTTCATCTGCTTTTTGTATTCCGATACGGTAAAGCTCTGCTTCGCTTCTGAACGGCTCATAAGACGGCCCGCACCATGCGGTGCAGAACAGTTCCACTCGGGATTTCCCT
>OQVQ01000801.1_pt1 | contig 13906 bp, 12 predicted proteins | sample 1691491 | NCBI WGS metagenome assembly OQVQ01 (sample SAMN03418252, study PRJEB22391) | human gut metagenome | biome: human-gut; feature: organic feature; material: feces | host: Homo sapiens | place: Tanzania | collected 2013-01
TGCCGCGGAAATAACAGCGAAGAAACCGCGTCCCGCCGCAGGTCTTGCGGAAGCTGTTTTCATCACCGATTTTCCCGTCGATAAAAATAACGCGCAGTCTGCTGTCCAGAAGCCGCGCAAGCGTTGCTCCGGCAGGTCCGCCGCCGATTATCGCAATATCAAAATCTGTCATAATACAACCCCCGCCCCGAATCTAATGTAATAATAATAGCACAAGTTAAGATTATTTTCAAGCATTGCGCGTAAATCCCGCAAATAATGGAGTTTTTTTTCGTAAAACTGTTGACAAAGCGCTTTGTATGTGCTACAATAATGCACGGATAGAGGTGCGGAATCTATCAGTACCCTCGGCGATAACAGTTCAGCCTGTTGCCGCGTGGAAAGGAGCTTCCGCCGAAGCCTGCAATCGCTGGAACTTGCAGAGCTGGTTGTGCATTTAATAAGTGTATGACTGTCATCATACGATGGAGTGCTATCATCAATAAAGTTTTTATTTTGTTTGATGAAGCCGGCTGAGTGTCGGTTTTTTTCATATAAAAAGAAAGGTAAGGAAAGACATGAAACAGTACAAGGTAGGCATTATAGGAGCAACAGGAATGGTTGGACAGCGCTTCGCAGTCCTTCTCGAAAATCACCCGTGGTTTAAAGTCACAGCGCTTGCGGCTTCTCCCCGCTCCGCAGGAAAAACATACAAAGAAGCAGTCGGAAACAGATGGCTCATCGAAAAGCCCATGCCCGCTGAAATGGAAAATCTCGTAATAATGGACGCAACCGCAGACATCGAAAAGATCTCTTCAATGGTCGACTTCGTTTTCTGCGCGGTCGACATGAAAAAGGACGAAATAAAGGCTCTCGAAGAGGCTTATGCGAAGCATGAATGCCCCGTTATGTCCAACAACTCCGCAAACCGCTTTACAGACGACGTCCCGATGATAATTCCCGAAATCAATGACGCTCATATGGCTATCGTTGAAGCTCAGAAAAAGCGCCTCGGAACAAAGCGCGGCTTTATCTCCGTAAAGTCCAACTGCTCGATCCAGAGCTATGTTCCCGCGCTTTCTCCTCTCAGAAAGTTCGGTATCAAGAAGGTTCTCGCCTGCACTTATCAGGCAATTTCGGGCGCAGGCAAGACGTTTGAAACATGGCCCGAAATGGTCGATAACCTTATCCCCTATATCGGCGGCGAGGAAGAAAAGTCTGAACAGGAGCCTTTAAAGGTATGGGGCAAGATTGAAGGCGACAAGATCGTTAAAACTGATTCTCCCTCTATCACGACCCAGTGCCTGCGCGTTCCCGTTTCAAACGGACACTTCGCAGCAGTATTCGTAAGCTTTGAAAATAAGCCCTCGAAAGAAGAAATTCTCAACATTTGGAAAGAGTTCAAGGGCGCTCCTCAGGAACTCGAACTTCCCTCCGCTCCGAAACAGTTCCTTAATTATTTTGAAGAGGACAATTACCCGCAGGCTAAGCTGCACAGAAATCTTGAAAACGGCATGGCGGTTTCTATCGGACGTTTACGAGAAGATACACAGTATGACTACAAGTTTGTTTGCCTTTCGCACAATACACTCAGAGGTGCAGCGGGCGGCGCTGTTCTTATGGCTGAACTTTATGCGGCAAAGGGCTACTTTGACTGATTGAAAGGATTTTCGTTCAATGAAAAAGACAATTTTTACAGGCTCAGCCGTTGCTATTCTTACCCCTATGAACCTCGACGGCAGCATTAACTACGAACGCTTAGGCGAACTTATCGACGAGCAGATTGCAAATCACACCGACGCTATCGTAGTTGCGGGAACAACAGGCGAAGCCTCCACAATGACCGACGACGAACACGTCGAAGCGATACGCTTCACCGTAGAGCACGTAAACAAGCGCGTTCCTGTTATCGCAGGCACGGGAAGCAACGATACAGGCTACGCGGTCGAGCTTTCAAAGGCTGCTGAAAGAGTCGGCGCAGACGCGCTTCTTCTGGTCACACCCTATTATAATAAGACTTCCCAGCGCGGACTTGTCGCACATTTTACGGCTGTCGCGGATGCGGTAAATATTCCGATAATTCTGTACAATGTACCCTCGCGAACAGGCGTAAAGATCTCGCTCGACACCTATATCCAGCTTGCAAAGCACCCCAACATTGTCGCAACAAAGGAAGCAAGCGGCGACTTCTCGCTTATCGCTGAAATTGCGGCAAAAACCGATCTTGACATATATTCGGGAAATGACGATCAGGTTCTCCCGCTGCTCGCGCTCGGCGGAAAAGGTGTAATTTCCGTTTCCGCACACGTTATCCCACAGCAGAAGCACGACATGGTAAAGCTGTTCATGGAGGGTAAGACTGCCGAGGCGCTTGAGATTCAGAAAAAGTATCTCGACCTCGAAAACGCAATGTTTATCGACGTAAATCCTATCCCTGTAAAGGAAGCTATGAACCTGCTCGGAAAAGACGTCGGCGAATGCCGTCTGCCGCTTATCCGCATGGAAGAAGCAAAAATTGAAAAGCTCAGAAGCGAGCTTAAAAAAGCAGGGCTTTTATAATTATGTAATCGAGGACGTTTAAAATGGTAAAAATAGCTATAACAGGCGCAAACGGAAAAATGGGCAGGGTCATCGCTTCCCTCGCTGCAGCGCGCAGCGATTGCAAGGTGATCGGAGGCGTTGACCTTAATGACACTCCCAACGGGGCGTTTCCTATCGTGAAGCTGCCGTTTGACCTGCCCGAAAGACCCGACGTTATCATTGACTTTTCACACCCGTCGGCACTTGACGACCTGCTTTCCTACTGCACAATAAACCACGTTCCGCTTGTTGCTGCAACCACGGGATACACCGACGAACAGATTGCAAAAATAAAGAAAACATCTGAACAAATGCCGATTTTCTTTACTTTCAATTTCTCGCTCGGAATAAATCTTCTTGTGGAACTCGGCAAGCGTGCGGTGAACATTCTCGGTGGACAGTATGACATCGAAATCGTCGAAAAGCACCACAACCAGAAGAAAGACGCGCCCTCGGGAACTGCAATAATGATCGCTGAAGCGCTTAACGGAGAGCTTGGCAACAAGATGAAGTACGTCTATGACCGTCACAGCGTCCGCAAGTCGAGAGAAGCGAACGAAATAGGAATGCATTCGATACGCGGCGGCACTATCGTCGGCGAACATGACATTATTTTCGCGGGTCACGACGAGGTCATCACGCTTTCGCACTCCGCCGGCTCAAAGGAAGTTTTCGCAAACGGCGCTCTCAACGCTTCTATCTTCCTCGCAGGAAAGGAAAACGGTCTGTACGATATGTCTGACCTGCTTGATAACAGATAAGGAAGGCTTTTATGACAAACATTTCAATAACTGAACAGATTTCCGTTATCACTTTCGGAAATATCCCCGCAGAAAAGGAAACCGAATTTCTCCACCGCCTTTTCGCCGAGGCTGCAAAGAAAAATGTAAATATCGACATGATCTCAAAGGCTCCCGCGTCCTCTGAAACAGCCTGCGTAGGCTTCACTTTCAGCGACGAGGATATGCCGAAGATATTGAAGATCTCCAACTCTCTGCCGTATGACATAACGCCTATGGTAAGCTGCGGGAACATCAAAGTTATCATAAAATCCGCCGACATGGTAAATGCGGTAGGATTTGCGGAACGCGTTTTCGTGGCGCTGTCCGAAACGAATACCGTTCCCTCGCTTATAACGACTGCGCTTGATGAAATATCGGTAGTCGTAAGAGAAAGCGATTTCGGCGATTTTGTAAATCACTTAAACGAAAAATTCAAGGCATAACAAATCCCCCGAATTTGCGATAATGCAAACTCGGGGGATTTTTTTATTTTTTCAACACCGCCTGAACATAATTTATATGCTCAAACGCCTTTATATCAGAACCTGTCGGAGCGATCACCTGCTCTTGAATTTCATTCGGCGTAAGCAGCTCATAAACGAGAAAACCGTGATCCGAAAGCATTTTATCCATGCTCGGATAATCAAAACTCGCGCGCATTTCCTCACCGCCCGCTTTAGCCATAGCCGTCATGTTCTGCACTCTCTTTTCTTCCGCGAAGAACAGTCCAGCGTCGGCATAATCGAAAAGCAGCGTACTTCCGTCGGCGGCAATTTCAGAAATGCTGTCAAGCATTTTTTCAATATCGTGACGATACAGATAATAGCTCACTCCGAGCCACGAGAAAAACGTCTTTTTCTTCGGGTCAAATCCTGCCGAGAGCAGCTTTTCCTTTAAATTGTCCGCAGAAAAGTCCACGGCGGCAAATCTGAGCTTTTCGGGAATTTTCCAGCCCGCGCGCGATATTCGTTTCAGCTTGTCCTCCTGCGTTTTCGGGTGGTCGACCTCGAAAATGTCATACTTCGCCGTAAATTCAGGTTCGCGAAACGCGAACGTGTCAAGTCCTGCGCCGAGTATCACATATTGCCGCGTGCCTGTAAGCATTGCCGTTTTAAGGGCATTTTCACAGTATGCCGCTCGACACAGCGGCGTCGGCGCAAGCTGCGTATTGACGATATAACTCACCGCGTCGTCCGCTGTTCTGAATGTGTTCTTCAGCTCAAGTGCAAAAAAATCGACACCCGCGGATATGTACCCGAAAATCGAGGCGTATTCCTCGTCGGTCATCAATCCACGCGCCATGCTGTCCTCAAAAATCGGGTCCAGCTCATGCTCTGCGTGGTACGCTCGGCTAAAAGCCGACATAAGCGCAGTTATACTCTCTTTGTTTTGCATAATAAACGCTCCTTTCCTCTCCGTTTTAGACGGGTAACGCTTATTATAACAAACCGAGTTTAATTTGTCAACACTTTTTTGTAAATTCTTGACTTTTCAACGAAAACAGTTGCCATTTCACACAGATATTCAAATCCGTATCGTTCATAAAAGCCTACCGCGTCGGTTGAAACAAAAACATTTTTCGCACCCGCTTTTAAAGCCTCGCCGCAGGCAAAATCAATCAGTTCTCCCGCATATCCCTTTCCTCTGTACTGCGGAAAGGTGTAGACAAAGCCTATCCACGGCGACATTTCGGGCGCGTCGACCTCGTCCTTTTCGGCGAGTGTGCAAAATGAGATAAGCTCGTTTTCTTCGGTAAGCAGCAGCGCACGCACATTTTCGCCGCAGAATTTTTTAAGTTCATTTTTGCTCAGCAGTTCTGTCAGAAATCCTGCCGCGCCCCAGTCAGCGCTTTTTATAAGCGTAAGCCAATGCGGTTTATCTTTGCAATCATAATAATCAACAATCTTCATCTTTTTTAGCTCTCAAGAAATACGAGAAAATGATCCTCGCTATCGTTTTAACAGCTTTTGCTTCCTCTATCGACCATGTTCTCGGCGAAGTACATTCCTCGAACGCAACCATTCCGAACAACTTATTTCCGAGGATACTGCCGCCCGATATGCAGGATTTTACGCCGTTTTTGTTCATATAAGCGTCGTACAGACAGCCGTCCTGCTTACAGAAAAGCGAATTGTAGATGCTGTTCGAGTCGAAAAGCATACGCGTTCCAAAACGCTCTGCATCGGTAACGGTTATCACGTTTCCAAGCGTGCTTGGTATATTCTTCGCACACCACTGGTGCGCCGCATAAAAAATGCCTTTTTCCTGCTTATATTCATAGACGGTCACACGGTCGAGTGAAAAATGTTTTCCTGCACGGGTAAGCAGCGCAAGTATCGTTTCATCATCAACACCCTGCTCGGATATATCAAACGCGTAATTCGTAAGCGTTGTAGCAATGTCCTGCGACGGCTTCAGGAAGTCCATTCCCGCGCGGTATTGCTCAACGTGCGGCAGCGACGAAACAGGCTGATCCTTTTCCTGCGATTCGTTGTAAAAAGTGTAACAGCTCTTCCCCGCGTGTTTTGAAGCGTAAAGCGCCATGTCAGCCTTACTGTAAAGTTGGTCAAAAGTATCTCCGTCCTGCGGAAAAAGCGAAATTCCGAGACTGCCCGTTATCTTCGTTCCGTCCTCGCCCGCATAAAGCAGATCAAATATCCTGCATATGTCCTTAGCCTTTGACTCGATATGGCTCTTATGCTTCATTCCGCGCAGAAAAACGATAAATTCGTCGCCGCCCGTTCTGCCGACAACGTCGTTGGTTCTGAAAAGGTCCTGCATTTCCTGCGATAAATCGACAAGAACGCTGTCGCCGAAAAGGTGTCCGAGCGTATCGTTTATCTGCTTGAAATCGTCAATGTCGATAATAATGAATGCGTCAAACGTTTCTCTTTCGTCCGTGCGCAGATAATTGCGGATAAGGCGCTTTGTCGTTTCCTTGTTGTATATTTTGGTGAGCTGGTCGCGCTCCGCCTTTTCAATAAGGCGCTTTTCGGCGCTCTTCATGTCGCTTATATCTTCCATTTTCCCGACCATTTTGACGAAATGCTCATGTTCATCATCAAAAACAGCCTTCATTCTTACGCGATACCAGCGGTATATGCCGTCTTTATCCTTGAGCCTGAATTCAAAAGCCGCTCTGTCGATACCGTTTTTAACATTATCGCAGAACTGCTCAAAAGTGTCCATATCGTCCTTAAAGACGGAGAAATCCTCCTTGAACACCTGTTCAAAATCAAAAACCGTGGAAACCCGCTCAGAAAAGCTCTCGCCAGTCTTATCGAAAAGGCGGAACAAGCCGTCTGCCGCAATATATTCAAAAACAATATCGGTGGATATCATCGCAATGAGGTGCAGTCTTTCGCTAAAATCAGCATTGTTCATTTGTCGCTTCTCCTTTTCGTCATCAACTTAATTTTAGATTCAGATATTTTTCGCTGTATGAATTGTCCTTTTTATAACAGATTCGCAGCTTTGTATCGCTTTGCGCAACAATTCCGTAAATGCTGTAATCCGTCTTTTTAAGCGTGTATATTTTTTTCGCCTTGCCCGTCGAGGTGTTCAGGCGATAAATCGCGTCAGCCGTGTTGTAATAAAGCGTGTCGCCGACCACCGCGAGTTTAAGATAGCTTTCGACATACCATGATTTTTTCGTCAGTTTTTTGCCGGTATCAGCGTTGCGGTAAAGAAACCAGTTAGACTTCACCTGCTTTATCACACAGCTCTCGCCCGTCTTTGGATCGTATGTGCAAATGTTAGTATAAAGCGTGCTGTCGCCCGACTTTTTGTAATTCACGCCGGGTGAATCCGCGTCAAGCTCGGCATAATACCAAAGCCCGCCTATCTTATGCGTGTATGAATTACTGTTTTTGCAGAAAATTTCGGAATAATCTTTTGAATCGGACTTCGGATAGCCGAGCACGTCCCAGCTTCTATGAAGCTCGGAGCTTTTTTTACACTCTTTATCGTTCAGCAAAAAATTCTTGTGCGAAACCATTCCCAGCGCGTCATAGGGTTTATCCGAGATTGTATAAAACGTCGGGTCGTCAAGTGTAAGGTCGGTATGATACCAGTTATCGTCAATTTTTACGTAATTCCAGGAATGGTTCTGACTGTCTGACAGAACGGCTGAGCAGTCGATCCCGAGAATGTCACGCAGCACATATATATACGCAAGCGTATAACCCTGGCAAACGCTGCTGCCTCCGACAAGGCAGTCGTACGCCGAATATTTCGTATGCGACTGGTCATATTTACAGTTTGCAATGATATGATCATGCACGGCAAGCGCCTTTTCGGCGTCGGTCATATCCGAGGTTATCGCCTCTGTCACGCTGAGCGCAGCCTTTCTCAGCTTTTTACGCATTTTTTCAATTTCGCTCTGCTTGTAAAGGTACTTGAACTCTACTTGATATTTCGAGCCCGTGTTGCTGTACCTTATCAGCATTTCCTGCTTTACGAAGAAAAGCCCCGGCTCGGTCATGTAGAAATACTTAACGCTGTCGGAAAGTTGGGCTGTCGTCCAGCCGTTCTCCTTAACAAATTTGGTAACGTCGATCTCTTTCTGATACGAATTTGCACATTCGAGAAGATAGCTGTAAAACTCGGAGTTTTCCGATATATTTACAGCAGATGAATCAGACGAGAAAAATAATGCAGCCGAAAAAACAGCGGCAATGACCGAAATAATAACAGCGATTTTTTTCATGACAAGCCCTCCGAAAACACAGCTATATACAATATAAATTATACATTATTTTCTGCGCTAAATCAATAGTTTTTTGCAATTTCTGCAATATTTGGCAATGCAGAATGAAAATGAACCAAAAAATATTGATTTTACACCTGTGATATGTTATAATAAATGATATATATGCAAAAGGAAGGAAAAAGATAATGCCAATAAACATACCGAGCGAGCTGCCGGCATATCAGACGCTTCTTAACGAGAATATTTTCGTCATTCCGAGCGACAAGGCAAACCGACAGGACATACGCCCGCTCAAGGTCGCGATCTTCAACCTTATGCCGACAAAAATCGAAACGGAAACGCAACTTCTCCGACTGCTGAGCAACACGCCGCTGCAAACCGATATAACGCTTCTGCGGACTGCGACTCACATTTCCCGTCATACTGCGCTTGAACATCTCAACACATTCTATAAGACATTTGACGAGATAAAGAACAATTTCTTTGACGCGCTTATAATAACAGGCGCGCCCGTTGAGCATTACGATTTTCACGACGTAAATTACTGGGACGAACTTTGCGATATAATGGAATGGTCGAAATATCACGCATTTTCAACCATTCACATCTGCTGGGGCGCTTTTGCGGGACTTTATTTCCACTACGGGATTGATAAGCGCACGCTCCCTCAGAAAATGTTCGGAGTTTTTCCTCACCGTGTTACCGCCGTAAATCACCCGCTTCTGAAAGGCTTCGACGATATTTTTTATGCCCCTCATTCGCGCCATGCAGAAGTCGTGCGCGAAGATATTCTTGCCGAACCGCGCCTTTCGATACTTGCGGACTCGGATATTGCCGGACCGTATATCATAGCGGACAAGTCCAACCGACAGATATTCATAACGGGTCACGGAGAATACGACCTGTACACGCTGCGCAACGAATATGAACGCGACGCGGCAAAGGGCGCTGAGAACGTTCCTCTCCCCTACAACTACTTCCCCGACGACGACCCGACAAAAGAACCACGCTTTACATGGCGCTGCGCCGCAAGTCTTATGTACTCAAACTGGCTGAACTTCTGCGTATATCAGGAAACGCCGTTCGACCTGTCAAAAATTCCGAATCTAAACACATAAGGAAGCGCTGAATAAATCGCAACGCAAATATTTCTCGCATACCCGATTTAATCAACACTTCCATAAAAACGAAAGGTAAGGTAAAACATGAAAAAAACATATCTCGCCAAAAGAATTGCCGCTGTCCTTCTTGCAGCTTCAACGCTCGCTTCCTGCAGCGGCAATACGGAACAAGCGCCCGCAGACACCTCTGCGGCGGCTGACGCAGCTGTGACAAACGACAATTCCGCCGCTGCCCCGCTCTCTAACCCCGTTGCGGTCGATGAAAACGGCGACGTTGATATGGAAGTCGCTCTCGCGTATGAAACCGACTTTGACGCACTGCTGAAATCGCTCGACGAAAAAACGGTTGCCGAGGGAGATACCGTATCCGACAACACAAACGAGAAAACCCAGCAGCTTTACACATGGCTTCGCGAAAATTACGGAAAGAACATGATCTCCGCGCAGCAGATGGGAAATAAATACGAAGAAGAGGACATCGTTTATTATATGCTCACGGGCGATTTCCCCGCAATCAAGGGCTTTGACTTTATTTTCACAACTACCGCTTCAGACGCGGAAAGCCGCAGCGAATGGACGCAGATGGCTATAGACTGGCACACAAAATCCAACGGTATCGTAGCGTTCTGCTGGCATTGGAACGTTCCGCGCGACGTTGAACAGGATCCCGAATCCACCGCGAAGCAGTTCTATTCAAAAAACATTACCAATTTTGATATAAAGAACGCCGTAACGCCCGGAACAAAGGAATACGAAATCGTAGTTCACGACATTGACCTTGTTGCTATTGAGCTTCAGAAGCTCGAAGCGGCGGGAGTTCCCGTTCTCTGGCGTCCGCTCCACGAAGCAAGCGGCGCATGGTTCTGGTGGGGCGTTGCTACCCCCGAAATCGCAAAGGGAGAATACTATCAGAAGCTTTGGTACATGATCTACGACAGACTTGAAAATTATCACAAGCTCACAAACCTTATCTGGGTATGGAACGGACAGAGCAAGCACACAAAGGTTCACCCGAACACATATGACATTTCGGGCATTGACGTTTACCCCGATTCTGAGGATCATTCCGTTCAGGAACGCGAATACAAAAACCTCGAAAAAATAACCGACGAAGGTAAAATGCTCGCGCTCACCGAGGTAGGCTATATTCCCGACCCCGACGAGTTCGCCGCAAATAAGGATACTATAAAATGGCTTTTCTATATGCCGTGGAACGGGGAGTTTATTTCGGATAAATCCAACCTCTACGGTATTCCCGAGCTTAATACCGAGCGCATGAGCGAAGAGTTTCTCAAAAATGTAATGTCGCACGAGAATGTCATCACTTGGTCGGAGCTTCCCGACTGGGGCGGAACTGAACGAAATATCCCCGATTCAATAAACAACAAGAAGTTCTATATCGACCTGACTATCGAGGAGGCAAAAGCTAATGCGGACAACTCTTAAAAACGGAAATTCCTCAGCGGTTATCGACAGTAAAGGCGCTGAACTGAAATCATACAGCGTCGATTCGGCAGAACTTATGTGGTGCGGCGACCCGAAGTACTGGGGTAAGACATCGCCGTTCCTTTTCCCGATGATTGGCAATCTGCGCGGCGGAAAAACTTCGATTTACGGTAAGGAATACGCCATTTCAAAGCACGGATTTGCGCGCGACAATGAATTCACGCTCGCCGAAGAAGCCGAGAACCGCGCAGTTTTCACATTTTCCGCAACCGAAGCAACAAAACAGTGCTTTCCGTTTGATTTTACAGTTTCGCTTGAATACACTCTGGAAAACGATCAGCTGAAAATAACATACCGAGTCACGAACAACTCCGACCGCGATATGCCATATTGTATCGGCGCACACCCTGCTTTTGCGCTTGACGGCGACATAAGCGGATACAAGCTGATTTTCGCGGAAAACGAAACCGTGAACAGTCCCGTCATGAATCTCGAGACCCGTATGTGGGGCGACAGCGACCGCGTAAACCGCCTGACCGACAGCAATACTTTCCCTCTGCGCTACGACCTTTTTGATAACGACTGCGTTTACTTCGACACGCTGCGCTCGAAAAGCTGCTCGCTCGTCAGCGAAAACGGCGGCGGAGTCGACATAAGCTGGGATGGATTTGAAACGCTCGGCGTATGGACTCCCGACCACAAAAACGCTCCGTTTGTGTGCATTGAGCCGTGGTGCGGCTGCGACGATTACGATACAGACAGCGGCATTTTTAATGAAAAGCGCGGTATACAGACCGCACTGCCCGGTGAAACTAAAACATACACAATGACTATCAGAAAAATTTGAAAAGAGGTGCTCTCTGTGAAGAAAAATGAAATAAAACACATTCTCAAAAAAATGACCGTAAAGGAAAAAGCAAGCCTTTTATCAGCGCTTGACGGCTGGAACACCAAGCCGATAAAACGCCTCGGCGTTCCGTCGATCTCAATGGCTGACGGTCCTCACGGACTGCGCAAGCAGTACTCCGCCGACGACCTCGGAATTGAAACAAGCCACCCCGCGACCTGTTTTCCGACCGCTTCGCTCCTTGCCTGCTCGTGGGATAAGGAACTTGCCGAAAAGCAAGGCGCAGCCATCGGCGAAGAAGCAGCCGACCAGGAGCTTCAAATAGTCCTCGGTCCTGGAAACAATATCAAGCGCACTCCCCTCTGTGGGCGCAACTTTGAATATTTCTCCGAGGATCCGTTTCTTTCGGGAAATATGGCTTCGGGAATTATCAAAGGCATACAGAGCCGCGGCGTTGGTACAGCGCTTAAACACTTCGCCGCAAATTCTCAGGAAACCGACCGCTTTGTCATTGACGAAATAATCTCAGAGCGTGCCCTGCGCGAAATTTACCTCGCGTCGTATGAAATCCCCGTAAAAGAAGCTAAGCCTACCACGCTCATGTGCGCATACAATAAAATAAACGGACACTACTGCTCGCAGAACAAGTGGCTGCTTACCGACGTTCTGCGTAATGACTGGGGTTTCAAGGGTGTTGTAATGTCCGACTGGGGCGCGGTCGATAACCGCGTTCAGGGTGTTTATGCGGGACTTGACCTTGAAATGCCGTCGTCAAACTGCCTTAACGACAAGAATATCGTAAAGGCATACAAGCAGAAGCGCGTTTCAATAGAGCCGTCCGACAGCCGTTTCGACAACACGCTTACGGAAAAGCAGATAGACGCGTGCGCGGAGCGAATGCTTCGTCTGGTTTATTCGCTTGATGAAAAGAAAAGCGGAAAAAAATGTGATTATGAGGCTCACCACAAGCTGGCGGAACAGGTTGCAAAAGAATGTATGGTCTTGCTGAAAAACAACGGCATACTCCCTCTCAAGGAGAACGCCGAAATCGCCGTGATAGGCGAAATGGCAGTAAATCCGCGCTATCAGGGCAGCGGAAGTTCACGCGTAAATTCCGTAAAAACAGACCTTCCGCTCGATGAGCTGAAAAAAATCGCGAACGTAAGCTACGCTAAGGGCTATTCTCTCGATGATAACAATGATGTTTCGGAAATTGAAAACGCTGTCAGCGTCGCTAAGGACAAGGACGCAGTCGTTATTATCTCGGGACTCCCCGACAACTGCGAATCCGAGGGTTTCGACCGCAGCACGCTTGACATTCCCGAAAGTCACGTTGAACTGATAAAGCGCGTTTACGAGGCGAACAAAAATGTCGTTGTCGTTCTCTGTAACGGCGCACCGATAACTATGCCTTTCCTCGACAATTCCGCTGCCGTACTCGAAGCGTATCTCAGCGGCGAAGCTGGCGCGGGAGCTATTGCCGAAATTCTCTTCGGAAAAGCCTGCCCGTGCGGAAAGATAGCTGAAACATTCCCGCTGCGCATCGAAGATACCCCCGCATACCTCAACTTCCCTGGAAACGGCAAAACAGTACGTTTCGGCGAAGATATTTTCGTCGGCTACCGCTACTATGAAAAGAAAAATATTCCCGTACTCTTCCCGTTCGGATACGGACTTTCCTACACCACGTTCGAGTATTCCGACCTTTCGTTCTCGGCAGATGAGATCGGCGAAAACGACGAACTTATCGTCCGTGTGAATGTAAAAAATACAGGCAATTTCGACGGAAAAGAAATCGTTCAGCTTTATGTACGCGAATGTTCGCCGAAAATCGCACGTCCCGTAAAAGAACTCAAGGGATTCAAGAAGATTTTCCTGAAAAAGGGCGAAGAAAAATCTGTCGAATTTACGCTCGACCGCCGCGCGTTTGCATATTGGGACGAAAAGAACGGCGATTGGCGCGTTGAGGGCGGAAAGTATGAGATACTTGTGGGCGCGGCTTCGTCTGATATACGCGCGAGCAAGGAAATTGCGATACACGCGCAGCACTCTCCCGAAAAACTCACGATTTACAGCTATCTGCGCGACCTGCGGCTTCACCCGAACGGAAAAGAAGCAATGGCACATATCCTAAAGCTCATGGGTAAGGACGAAAAAGACGTTTTCTCTGACAACGAAAAGGACTCGCTAACATCGCTCGACTGGTGTATCCTCCGAAATATCATAACAATGTTCGGGCTTAAAATGACGATTTCCGACCTTGAAAAGCTGATTGAGGAAGTGAACGGCTAAAATGGAATGGCTCCAGACGCTGGATTTTCAAATTCTCGACAGCATACAAGGCGCGCTTAAATGCGGCTTTCTTGACGTTGTAATGACTGTTGTATCAAGGCTTGGCGGCGGGATAATATGGGGCGTTTTCGGAATTATCTTTCTTTTT
>OQVQ01000804.1_pt1 | contig 13821 bp, 17 predicted proteins | sample 1691491 | NCBI WGS metagenome assembly OQVQ01 (sample SAMN03418252, study PRJEB22391) | human gut metagenome | biome: human-gut; feature: organic feature; material: feces | host: Homo sapiens | place: Tanzania | collected 2013-01
GGCTTGACTGTTCTATCGCCGAGCTTAGCGAAGCTCTGCTCGACCTTGAGATAGATGGAAAGCTGCGCGTATATCCGGGAAACCGCTACGGGCTGATATAACCAAAAAAATTCCGAGAACTTAACTTCTCGGAATTTTTTTTGATATATTTTTGAGATATTCCCCGATAACGAGGTCTGCCATTCGTCCGTAGCTCTTCGTTCCGTCCGACTGGTCGTTTATTTTAAGATATGTGTCATTCACGGCGTTTGAAACCTCCGCGACAGGCGTATCAAACTGCGACCAGAATTCACTTTCAAGACAGATCTGCCGATAAACCCGCGCGTCGATCGTCCCGACTATCCTCACATATTCCTCATAGCTTACCGCCTTGTAATACGCGTTCAGCATATGCCCGAGCGTGCTGTAAAACCCGCTGTATTCGAGGTATTTGTCACCGCTTCCGCGGCAGGCAAGATACGAAATGAAGTTTGCTTCGTCCTCGCGCATGAACCCCGTCAGGTGTGAAAGCTCGTGGCAAATCGTGTGTCCTATATCCTCGGGCATATCACAGGTATTATAGTTCGCCTCCATTGTGTACGGCGTAAAAATCCCGACAATTTTCGTGTAACACATCAGCGGCGAAGCAAGCACAGGCTTTGCCTGCGGATAATACGACGAAAGCGCGGGATACTGCTCCGCTAGCGCATACATTGCGCTGACAGTCACACTCCTCAGGTTGTCGGGAAGAACGCACTGTCCTTTTTCATCAAGTTCAACCTCGTCAATAAGCCGATTTGTGTTTTCAATTATGTATTCGAGCGTTTCGCGCACTTCGTTGGTCGTATACGTTCGGATATCAATACCTGAATACGCCGAAAAAGGCGTGCGGTAATAATTTATCCCGCAGCTGTACATAAAACCTGTGCCGACAAGCGAAAGCACCATTGCCGCCGTTGAAACCGACGAAAGCAGAAAACGCAGGCGCTGACCCTTTTTGCGCACAAGCTGAACTATAAAATAAATTATTGCGAAAAGGCAGGTCAGCACAGCCAGCGTAACAACAATTTCGGCAAGCGAAAACGGAAAAATGCCGCTTATCCGCGCGAAAATTCCCACAAGAAACGGGTATATCACATCACCGTACCAGTTCGCAAAACCGACCGACAGCTTAGCCGTAATTCCCGCCGCAGCAAGCAAAACAAGCGCGACAGCGGTTATTATCCAACGTACTTTGAGAGATTTTTTTACTTTCATTCTGCACCTATATTTCAATCAGCATACCGAGCGTTCCCGCGACTATCAGCGCAAGCCCGACAGCGGATTTTGCGGTCAGCTTTTCGTGGAAAACAAAGTACGAAAAAGCGATCGTCACAAGTATGCTCAGCTTATCAATCGGAACGACCACGCTAGCAAGTCCGTTCTGAAGCGCTTTGTAGTAGCACAGCCACGAACCGCCCGTCGCAAGTCCCGAAAGGCAGATAAAACCAAGCTCTTTCTTCGGCGCCTCGGCAACTTTCTTGCCCTTTCCCGTCACAAAAACCATCACCCACGCCATAATAAGCACAACAGCGGTGCGGATAGTTGTTCCGAGGCTTGATTCAATATTTTCGATGCCGACTTTTCCGAGGATTGAAGTCAGCGCGGCAAAAAACGCCGAAAGCACAGCGTAAATCAGCCAGCGATTGCCTTTTGCGGACTGCGTCTGCTGCTTTTTCTCGATCATCAGATACGTTCCGACCGCGATAAGTGCAACGCAAAGCCATTTAAGCCATGTTATCTCCTCATGAAAGAAGATAATAGCGAGAATTATTGTGAGAATTGTGCTTGATTTATCTATCGGAACGACTTTATTTATATCGCCGAGCTGAAGCGCCCTGAAATAGCAGAGCCACGACGCGCCCGTAGCCGCTCCCGAAAGTACGAGAAAAATCCACGTTTTCGGCGTAATATCGACAATTCCGTCGAACGAACCGACTATCGCGGTCATAATCAGCGAAATTGCAAGTACAATGATCGTCCTTATGGCTGTTGCAACAGTCGAATCAGTTTTTCTTATCCCGCATTTTGCAAGAATTGATGTAACCCCCGCGAAAATCGCCGAGCCAAAAGCATAAATGACCCACATTTTAATGTCTCTTTTCGCTATTTTTCTGATTACAGTATATCACAACAAAGCGACAAGTGCAAGTTATTTTTTTAGCGCGCGTGAAATCGGCTTATAAATCACAAACGTTATTGCCGAGTCGATAGCCATTTTTGCAAAGGTAAACGGAGCGTTGAACCAGATGAGCGCGTCCCAGAGCGTAACGACCCCGCCGCTGAGCTTCTGATATTCGCCGAGAATAGCCTCCAACGGGAAGTTCATCGCCGTAACATAAAAAGGATAGGTTATGTAATAATTTACAAAGATGCTCACCGCCGCCGAAAGGACCGCACCGACCGCGCAGCCTATAAGCGCACTTTTCCGCGTCGGTTTAACGCGGTAAACTATGCCCGCAGGGACGACCATGCACACGCCAAGAATAGCGTTTGCAAGTTCCCCAACGCCCACGGAGTTGGTGGTGAGCAGGTGTATCGCGTTTTTGATTATGCACACTGCCGCGCCCGAAATCGGAGAAACCAGAAACGCCGCAAGAAGTGCAGGCAAGTCGGAAAAATCGAATTTCACAAATCCCGGTATCAAAAAAGGAATCGGGAACTCAAAAAACTGAAGCACCGCGCCAAGTGCCGCCAGTACAGCCGTAACCGTGATGAATTTTACCTTTTTGTTCATGTCAGATCATCCTTTCGACAGGGCGAAAAAGCAAACACCCCGACCGCAAAATGCAGTCAGGGCGCAAAAATGCTTGATTCATGTTTCTTTCATCCGGACTATACCGTCGGTTTCGGAATTTCACCGAATCAGCCGCAAGGCTCGTGGACTTTACCACCGGTGGAGAATTTCACTCCGCCCTGAAACATTGTTTTTTTGTTGAATTTATTATTCTTCGCAGCCGCAGTCACAGCCGTCCTCGAGAGAAGAAAGATCAAACTCGAGAGTTTCGCCGCAGTTGGGGCATTCGATAGAACCGGAAGAAATAACGTCAAAGTCGGTTGTGATAGTGTTGTTGCAGTTCGGACAAGTAATTTCGTACATATCGTCGTCGCAGCAGTCGTCACAGTCACATTCGTCCTCGCCGTAAACCTCGTCCTCGAGGTCGCATACGCTTTCTTCAAGATCGGTAACAACATCTGTTACGTCCTCAAGGTCAGCGTCAATATCTTCAATGTTGAGCGCAATATCACCGAGCACGTCGAGGATAGCGTTGATAATCTTTCCCTCGTTTGTGCTTTCGTCGATCTTCATGCCCTCAGCAAGTCCCTTAATGTAAGAAACCTTTTCAGCAATAGTCATAGCCATTTTTGTATCCTCCTTTTCGGATCTGAAGCCGCTTACTTGCCTGCGCGCTCCATGTATTCGCCTGTTCTTGTATCAATGCGGATAATTTCGCCGATTTCGATAAAGAGCGGTACGCGGATCTCTGCGCCTGTTTCAAGCGTAGCGGGCTTTGTTGCGTTTGTTGCGGTATCTCCCTTGAAACCGGGGTCGGTATCGGTAACTTCGAGTTCAACGAAGTTAGGCGGCTCAACGCCGAAAACCTTGCCCTTATAAGAAAGAACTTTACATACCATGTTTTCCTTAACGAACTTGAAGCTGTCGCCTAAGTCGGAAGCGTTGATCGGAACATCTTCGTATGTCTCGCTGTCCATGAAGTGATACAGTTCACCGTCGTTGTAGGTGTATTCCATATCCTTTCTTTCGATAAATGCAGTCGGGAACTTTGCTGTAGGGTTGTAGGACTTTTCAACTACCGCGCCGGTAATAACGTTCTTGGTCTTTGTTCTTACGAACGCAGCGCCTTTACCGGGCTTAACGTGCTGAAACTCAACGACCTGCATAACGTTTCCGTCTTCTTCAAAGGTCATTCCGTTTCTGAAATCGCCTGCTGTAATCATAAATAATAATCCTCCAGATAACTTTAAATAATATATCTCTTATATTTTACACGAAAATCCGCAAAAAAGCAAGTACTTTCGGTAAAATTTATGATATTTTTTTAAAAAATCAGATATATATGAGCGTTTTCGGCGTTTTTGTCAGGTTCATGCAGGTCGTTGAGTTTCAGCACGTTAAGCCCGCCGTAACAACGACCATATCCTCGATTCTCACGCCGTATTTTCCGGGAATATAAACTCCGGGTTCGATCGTGATTATCATTCCCTCGTGAAGCGTGAACGGACTTTTGAGCGAAACTGCGGGAGCTTCGTGAATTTCAAGCCCTACCCCGTGTCCGAGACCGTGCGTGAAATATTTTTCATAGCCCCCCGCGTCAAGCGTGCTGCGCGCAACGCTGTCCACGAGCTTTCCCGTAACGTCCGCACGGACGGCTTTAAGCGCGTCGGTGTTGGCACCCCAGACCGCGTTGTAGACATTTTTCATCTCCTCATCGGGCTTGCCGATGACTACCGTCCGCGTCATGTCCGAGTGATATCCGTCCACGACTGCGCCGAAATCAAGCGTCAGAAAATCCCCGTTTTCAAGCGGCTTATCCGTTGGAACAGCGTGCGGGCAGGCGGAATTTACCCCCGACGCAGCAATCGTGTCAAACGAGATGCCATCCGCTCCGAGGTCCATCATATAGAAATTGAGAACGGAAGCGACCTGCTTTTCGGTCATTCCCGCGCGCATCGAGGTTATCAGCTTCGAGAACGCCGCCTCGGCGATCCTCTGGGCAGCCTCGATCTTAGCGATCTCCTCCTCGCTCTTGATTATCCTCATGCGCTCGATCGTTACCGAAAGCCATGTTGAAGAATCGACCGTAAGCGCGTTGAACAGCTTTTTATAGTCCTCAAGTTCGCTTACCGTAACGGTCTTGCTCTCGATCGAAACTACCTGAATACCCTCGTCCTCGATTATCGCGTAAAGCTGCTTGCGCAGGTCGGATAAAAGCAGCACTTCGCAGCCCTTCGCCTGCTGCGCAGCCTTTTCGTAATATCGCGAATCAATTATCAGCCAGCTTCTTTTCTTTGTGATAAAAACAACTCCCGCCGACGAAGAAAACCCCGTCGCATAGCGCCTTGAAACGGGACTTGTAATAAGCGCGGCGTGAGTTTCGTCTTTAAGCTCGGTCGCGATACGTTCTGTAATGTACATAAAAACCTCGTTCCGCAGAAAAACTGCTTGGATTATTTTTGTGCAAGCGCCGAAACGGCAAGCCTGTAAACATCTTTCCCGAATCCGCAGATAACGCCAGTGCAGACTGCGGAAATAACGGACTTGTGGCGGAATTCCTCACGCTTGTGAACGTTAGAGAGATGCACCTCCACGCACGGAACCTCCGCTGCGGAAATCGCGTCGCGGATAGCAATGCTATAGTGCGTGTAAGCCCCCGCGTTAAGCACGATACCGTCCGCATTTCCTCTGGCGCTGTGGATAAAGTCAATAATTGCGCCCTCGGAATTGGACTGGTAAAATTCAGGCTCAACGCCGATTTTCCTGCAGTACTCCGTAAGCTCCGCGTTAATGCTTTCAAGCGTGTCCGCGCCGTAGATCTCAGGCTCTCGCTTTCCGAGCATATCAAGATTAGGTCCGTTGATAACAAAAATTTTCATTTCAAAAATTCCTTTCGGAAAAATATTTTTCGTACATTTTTTTCATTTCAGCGGCGTCCTCTGCCTGTGTTCCCGCGCTTTCGCATATCACCGACGGCTCAAGTCCGCGCTTTGCGAACAGCTCCATAAGCGGCTGCGGTTCGGGTCCGAATTCCTTATCCGCGAATGTCAAGTGACATTTTTCACCGCCCGCAGTGTACTGTATCCTGCTGAAATGAACGTGCATATTCTTCAGCCGCTCAAAGCCCAGCTTCTGCTCGATCTCGTCAAGGATAGCCGCGTAATCCTCCACAGTTTTTATCCCGCCGAGCGTGCGCGCATTAAGATGCCCGAAGTCGACGCACGGCAGAAATCTATCATCTATCCCGCAAAGCTCCATGACCTCGGAAAGCGTCCCTAGCTGATTTATCTTGCCCATTGTTTCGGGGCAGATCCTTATTTCGGAAAGCCCGTTTTCATCAAGCGCCTGCTGCGCCTTTAAAAGCGTATCTTTCGCCAGTTCAAGCGCGGCTTCTCGGCTCATTTTCGCGCACGAGCCCGAATGAACGACGATTTTTTCCGCTCCGAGCCGCTTTGCCGCCTGCGCGCTTTCGAGAATATACGAAACGCTTTTCAGCCTTGTTTCTTCATTTTCGCTTGAAAGCGAAATAAAATACGGGGTATGCAGAGAAACGTATATGCCGTGCTGCTTTGCGAGGTCGGGCAGCTTTTCGTACGTCTTTTCCGCTATACGAATGCCTCTGCCGCATTCGACTTCGTAGCCGTTAAGCCCCATTTCCAGCAGATATTCGGGAAGCTGTTCGGGAAATTTTCTTTTCCCAAAGCTCGTCGAATTTCCGCCCGGTCCGAATGTTATCATAAATGCTCCTATTTCAGCTTGCTGAAATCCCGTCGGAAAACGAGTCCCTCCGCGCTTCTTTTCAGCTTAAAAAGCGCGCCTTTTTCAAGGTGGAACGGTTCAACAAGAATTGTCTTTATTTTAGCGAAATTCCCGCCCATAACGTCGGTGAAAATCTGGTCGCCGACTACCGCGAGTTTATCTTTCGGCAGCCCCAGCCGTTTCACAGCCTTATTTATCCCGACAGTCAGCGGCTTTGCGCCCGATGACACAAATTCAAGTCCGAGCTTTGCCGCAAGCGGGCTTACGCGCTTGTATGTGTTGTTTGAAACTACTATCATCGCGATACCCAGACCGCGCATTTTATCGAGCCATTCGGGTATGCCCTCCTCAGCAGCGGGATTTCCGTGCATGGAAAGCGTATTGTCGAGGTCGAGAATAAGCCCCTCGATACCGTTTTCGCGCAAGAATTCCTCGTCTATGCTAAGAACGTTCTTTACCCAAAGCGTCGGCTTAAAAATCATATAATCAATCCCTGAGAGTAGGTCGTGTTGACGCTAAGCCTAATGACGCATCTTTTTGGCAAAATTTCACGCATCCTGCGTTAAAAAGGTTTGACAGGCGACAGCCTGCCCGCACCTTTTTGCCTTGTCTGTGTAAAATTTATGTCTGAAAATCTGCGCATTATTTTAGCGACAGCACTCCCTAAAATAAATTAAGCGGACTCGCCCGAGCCCGCTTAAACGAATTGTAAAATCCGCATTACTTGAACTTACGCTTACGTGCAGCTTCGGACTTTTTCTTGCGCTTTACCGAAGGCTTTTCGTAATGTTCTCTTTTACGAACTTCAGCCAGCACGCCGTCTCTTGCGCAGGAACGCTTAAAACGCTTTAAAGCGGTGTCTAAGGATTCGTTTTTACCAAGACGAATTTCTGCCATCTATATCCCTCCCTTTGCCTTACGGCACAGGTTATCTACAAGTGAAAATTAACTTAGTAGTGAACAAACAAATGCTCATTTCATATTATACAGCATCTGCCATGAATTGTCAAGCATTATTTTAAAAATTCTTCGATATTTATTTCTTCGCCGTCCTGCCAGAGGCGCTCGAGGTCATAAAACTCTCTCGTTTCCTTATAAAAAGCGTGAACAACAACGTCGATATAGTCGAGCGTTATCCATGTTGCTCCCTGAACACCCGAAATGCTCTTCGGCTCAACGCCCTGCTGACCCATGCGGAAATCTACCTCGTCAGCCATCGCCTTTACCTGCGTGGTGCTTGTACCCTCGGCGATAACGAAGTAATTTGCGAGAATTGTAAGGTCGCCGATTCTGAGGACGCGTATTTTTCCTGCCTTCTTGTCGTCGAGCGCCTTAACGATAGTTTTTACCATTTCTAAATCAGTCATATTTCTTTCCTTTCAAATCTTAAAGCTCATGTAAAAATTGTACGCCTCAAGCGACGAAACAGGAACCTTTTTTTCTCCCGCGATAAGGTCGGGTATCTGCCATTTCATCGCTCGGAACATTGCGTTATCGAGATTTTTCAGCGCATACGCACGGTATTTTTCAACGTCGGGATAATCGCGCTCCGCCGAAACAAGATCTCCCAGATACACTATTTTTTCAAGCCGCGACATACGCGCCCTGCCGACGGTGTGAAAGCGAATCGCGTTAAGAATATCCGTATCGGTTATCCCGAGAACGTTTTTGACGTAATACGCGCCCGCGATGCCGTGCCACGTTTTCTGCATTTCCAGCTCTGCGGGGTCAACATAAAATCCGCTTGCGAGAACTTCTTTTTTCATTTCATCGAGGTCGGCTTCCTTACGAATATCGTGAAGAATTCCCGCCGTGTAGGCTTTTTCCTCGTCCTCACCGTGTATCTGCGCCAGTTTCACGCACATATCCGCGACATTGCAGCTGTGCTGAAACCGCTTTTTTCCCATCATGCCTTTTATCAGCGCCTTATAGTCCTCAGCCACGGTAAAGTCCCCTTTCGTCGATATAAGCCCTGACTTCTGCGGGAATAACCCCCTCGGTGCTTTCTCCTTTTAATATCATTTCGCGCACCTGCGTCGAGGAAACCTCGTTCACGGGCAGATTAAGCACCTTTATCCGACCTATATCGTTCGCATAGTCTATCATATCCGCATAGCAGTCGTTCTCCCGCGCCGCCGCAGTAACATGACACTCTTTCAACAGCGCTTCATACCTGTACCACTTCTCAAAATAGAACAGCATATCTCCGCCGATTATCAGATAGAATTCGGTATTTTTCGGATAAATTTCCTTTAGCGCACGGACGGTGTTTATCGTGTAGCTTGTCCCGCCAAGCTGCTTTTCAATGTCAGATATTTCAAATCTCTCGTCGCCCGCGAAAGCAATCCGACACATCTCAGCCCTGTCCTCGAACGAAACGTCAGCTTCGGCTTTATGCGGCGAATGTGCCGTAGGGATAATAAGCATTTTCTGAAGCTTCAGCGCGTCGCGCGCCGCCTTTGCAAGCGCGATATGTCCATTGTGAATGGGGTTGAAAGCTCCCCCGAAAATTCCGATTTTACTCATCTAAAAAAATTACCCTTTTCTTTGCGTCCTTGTTCTGACGATACAGCACAAACTTCGTTCCGATGACCTGGATAGGCTCGGCTTTGAGCGTTTCGCAAAGCTGCGTGCACACCTCTCGCGCCGTAAGCTCGCAAGTCTCGTGAACCTTTCCTTTTATCATTTCACGCTTGTTCAGCGCGTCGTCCGCCTGCTTTTCGACCTCGGGAGTAATTCCGTTCTTCCCGACGAGAAGAATTGTCTCGTATGTGTTGGCGAGCGCGCGGAGCTTTGCTCTGTCTTTTCCCGTCATATTTTATTCCTTTCTTTTGCCGCCTGCCGCAAGCACTTCCGCCAGCTTGCGGAGCGCGTTTGCGCGGTGACTTATTTCATTTTTTTCACTTGCGTCAAGTTCCGCCATCGTGCGTCCGTCGGGAAGCACGAAGATCGGGTCATAGCCGAAGCCGTTTTCTCCGACAGGCTCGGTCCCGATAACGCCGTCGCACGTTCCCAATACCGAATATTCCGTTTCATCGTCGAGAATGCAGTAAAGCGCGCAGACGAACCGCGCGGTTCTAAGGCTCTCGTCCGTCCCCTCGAGTTCTGAAAGTACTTTCTCCATGCGTTCCTTGTCTGTTGCATTTTCTCCCGCATATCTCGCGGAATATATCCCTGGCGCGCCGTCCAGAAAGTCTATTTCAAGCCCGCTGTCATCGGCAATTACAGGGCAGTGAACGATATTGTAAACCGCCTCGGCCTTTAAACGCGCGTTTTCGGCGAACGTTTCGCCGTCCTCGACAACTTCGATTTCTATTCCCTCGTCTTTAAGCGAAACAGGCTCAAAGCCGAGCGGTTCAAGCAGCTTTTTAAGCTCTTTCACCTTACCCTGATTGTTTGTAGCAACTACCAGCTTCATTATTCGTCCTTTCCCTCCGCGAAAAGAATTTCCGCATAATCCTTAGGATTAAATTCCTGTAAATCGTCTATTTTCTCGCCCACTCCGACGAGCTTGACCGGTATGCCAAGCTCGTTCTTTATGGGAATTATAATGCCACCCTTTGCCGTGCCATCCAGCTTTGTGAGAACTATACCCGTAATGTCGCATACTTCCTTGAAAAGTCTTGCCTGATTAACGGCGTTCTGTCCCGTCGTCGCGTCAAGCACCAGCAGAGTCTCGACCTTGCTTTCGGGGAGCTGCTGTCCGATAATTCGCGAGATTTTTTTCAGCTCGTCCATAAGATTTTTCTTATTATGGAGCCGTCCCGCGGTGTCGATAATGAGAACGTCGGCGTTTCTCGCCTTTGCTGCGGTGCAGCTGTCAAAAACGACCGCTGCGGGGTCGCTGCCCTCCGAATGTTTTACAATATCAACTCCGGCTCTGTCCGTCCAGACGTTGAGCTGCTCAATCGCCGCCGCGCGGAACGTATCCGCCGCCGCAACAAGCACCTTTTTCCCGTCCTTTTTGAGATTAGCGGAAAGCTTTCCTATCGTGGTCGTCTTGCCCGCGCCGTTTACACCGATAACGAGAATGACCGACGGCTTTGTTGATAGATCAAGCTCGTTTCCGCCGCTCAGAATTTCGGCAATGATATTTTTCAAAAGTCCTTTTACTTCATTCGGGTCGGTCGCTCCCGTTTTCTTCACTTCCGAACGGAGCCTGTCGCAAATAAACGACGACGTTGCCGCTCCTATGTCGGATAAAATAAGGGTTTCCTCAAGTTCCTCAAAAAAATCCTCATCAATTTTCGTGAACGAGTTCACGAGCGATTCGACCTTGCCGACGAAGCTGTCCTTCGTCTTTTTCAGACCCTCTTTAAGCTTGTCAAAAAATCCCATTGATTGTCCTTTCGTTTATCAGTCAAGTTCCATTTCCATTTCGTCCAGCAATTCCTGATGCAGCAGCTTTGAAACACCCTTTTCCTGCATATAAACGCCATACAGAACGTCGCAGCCCTCGATAGTTCCGCGCCTGTGAGTTATTATCATAAGCTGCGTCTGCGTGCAGAAGCGCTTCAGATATGTAACATACTTCACAACATTTATTTCATCAAGCGCCGCGTCTACCTCGTCGAGCATACAGAACGGCGTCGGTCTGTGCAGCAGTATCGCAAAATAAATAGTGATAGCAACCATTGTCTGTTCGCCGCCCGAAAGCGAAATAAGGTTTTTTATCAGCTTTCCGGGAGGCGCGGCAAAAATTTCTATGCCGCTTCCGAGAACGTCCTCGGGATCCATGAGTTCGAGGTGCGCTTCTCCTCCGCCGAAAACTTCTTTGAATATTTCGCTGAATTTTTGATTGATTTCATTGAAGCTCGCAAGAAACTTTGCCTTTATATCTGCGGTAAGTCCCGCAATCAGCTTTTCAAGATCGCGCTTCGAGTGTTCCACGTCGCGAAGCTGACCCGAAAGCTCGTCGTACTTCGCCTTAACTTCCTCAAATTCCTCGATAGCCGCAAAGTTTACATTTCCGAGCGCGGAAATTTTCCTGCGCAGTTCCTGTAACTGCTTCTGCGCCTCGGCAAGGTTTTCGAGCTTCTGCGCCTGCTCTTTCGCTTCCGAAACGGTCAGTTCATACTTATCCCAGAGCGTCGAGCGCAGCTTCTCGTCCTCGCGCTCTATTGAAGCCTTTTTTTCGATCGCGACCGCAAGAGCGTTCGAAAATTTCACCTTGTCGTCGCCCTTTTCGCGTATTTCACGGGTCACTTCCGCCATACGCCGTTCGCACTCGTTTTCCTTTGTGATTATCTCCGCGATAGCCGTACCCGTTTCGCCGAGCGAGCTTTTGAACTGCGCCATTCTTTCGCGCTTTTCCTCTATCTGCCCGCGCAGCTCTTCGCTGTTTGCGTTTATCTGAACTATTTCATCGGCAAGCCGCCTGCTGTCCGCGCCTGCGGCCTCTTCAAGAACAAGAAAATGCCAGGGCACATGGGATGCGGCCCGTGAAATACGCGAAAAGGGCGACCCGTTTTCTCGGCTTCGAGGTGTTCCGTATCTTTCTGCGCGGTAAGCCTTGCAAGGTTGAGCTGACCTATTTTTTCAGAAATTTCAGAACGTTCGCCGTCCGCCCTAGCGAGCTGCTCTCCCGAACGCGCAAGTTCCGCTTCGTTCTCGGCGATTTCCTTTTCAAGCGCTTCTATCCGCGCCGCACAGTCGGCGATAATGGCTTTCTGCTGCGCCTGCTGCTTTCTGCTGCGGTCGATTATAAGTTCCGCGCTCTCCTGCTGCTCCTCGCACTGCCTGATAAGATCCTTAACGCCGCCGAGTTCCGCCGTAAGACGTATTTCCTCTTGACGAAGCTGCTGAAGCTGCTCTTTATAGCCCTCGATCTCAACGCCCATCTTGTTGACTTCCGCCTGAAGCTCGGCGAAACTTCCTTTCGAAAGCGCGAGCGTGTCAGAAATTTTCTGCGTTTCGGCGGTGAGCGTGTCTATTTCCTGCTTTCGCGAAATAATGCCGCTGGTTTCTTTTACAGAACCGCCCGTGAACGAACCTCCCGCGTTTACAAGCTGTCCGTCGAGCGTGATTATCCTGAATTTGTAGCCGTATTTTTTCGCAATTCTCGCCGCAGTGTTTATGTCGTCAACTACCGCAGTTTTTCCGAGAACGGAACGGATAATTCCGCCGTACTTTTCGTCGCATTTCACAAGCTCGGAGCCAAGTCCCTCGAAACCGTCCTCGTCTGAAAGCCCGGGCTGACTTAGTTCGCTGCCCTTTACCGAGGTGAGCGGATAGAACGTTGCGCGCCCCGCGTTAGCCTCTTTAAGATAGCGTATACATTTTTTCGCAGTTTCTTCGTTCTCGACAATGATATTCTGAAGCGCATTTCCGAGCGCCGTTTCAATAGCCGTACCGTACTTTTTTTCAACTCCGATAACGTCCGCGACCGTTCCGTGAATACCGCTGAGTTTTCCTGTTTTCGCCGCGTGCATTACCGACTTTACGCTTGAAAAATAACCGACCATGTTCTTCTCAACGTCAGAGAGAACCTCGAGCCGCTGACGTTTCTGGTCATAGCTTCTGCGAAGCTGTTCAAATTCAGTCTGCTTTGCCGCGAGCTTTTCGCTCTTGCCGGAATACAGCTTTTCATATCCGACCAGTCTGTTTTCAATGTCGGATTTCTTCTCTCCGAGCGCTTCAAGCTCATCGCTCAGCGCGCGGCGCTTTTTCCTGTATTCCTCCGATAGTTTATCCTGATTTTCAATGCGTTCCGTGTCTGCGGCAAGCTGCTCGGTAAGGCTGTTCACTGTCTGTTCCGCCTGCTGCGCGGTGAGCTTCGCTTCGGTAAGTTTCCCGTAAAGAACGCCGTTCTTCGCGTCAAGCTCCCTATGCTCCTCGTCAAGCCCCTTGTTCTCCTCGATAGCCGCCGTAAGGCTGTCCTGAAACGCTTTTATCTGCTCCTCCGCCCGCGCCGCCTCGGCACTTTTTTCAGTAATTTTTTCTTCAATTTCGGCTATCTGCGCGTCGAATTCCTCGCTGCTTTTCTTTCCGCTTTCTATCTGCCGCTCTATCTCGCCTATTCTTGTTTCATTGTGCCTGATTTCATTTTCAAGGACAGCTATTTCCTTATCCGCGTCCGCCATTTCGTCCTTAGCGTTCTCGCTCTGTCTGCGCAATTCTTCAAGCCGCGCGGCAAACTGTCCCTTAGTGATAGCCAGCCTGTCGTTTTCCTCTTCAAGCGCGCCGATCTCGCGTTCAAAATGTTCACATTCGCCCTGATTTACGAGAATTGCATTTTCGGTATCGGTAAGGCTTACGTCAACGGCAAGTACGTGGGCGCGCACAAAGGCGGATACAATCCCTTTTCT
>OQVQ01000807.1_pt1 | contig 13797 bp, 11 predicted proteins | sample 1691491 | NCBI WGS metagenome assembly OQVQ01 (sample SAMN03418252, study PRJEB22391) | human gut metagenome | biome: human-gut; feature: organic feature; material: feces | host: Homo sapiens | place: Tanzania | collected 2013-01
ATTATAAGGTCACGAAATTCACTGTGTCAAGTATTTTTTTGAAGATTAAGGTAATCCTAACTTACTATCATATAAATTTTACACAGGCATTGTAATTAATGATATAATAAGGTAGAATATTTTGTCCGAACGTCATGTCAAGCGGATATTCGCAATCCGCTTCGCTACTTGCTCATAACCGAATAACTGCTCCGCAGTTTATCAGAAGGAGCTTGCACCATCTCTGTCCTGGCAATATCAAATCTGGATTATCAGGGTCTCTCAATATATTTCTATTAGCTTCGTATATTCTATACCATTGAATAGGATTATTATATATATAGCTATAGCCTGCAATTCTCCATAAAGCGTCAGTTAAAGGAACTCTTCTAACCACTATATAATATTGAGGAAGAACGGTTATTTTTCCCGCTGTATTAACGGGTTGTCTTTCCATTCCGTCTATTATTTGTCCCGTTTCATTTCTTCCCGTATCTCCTATAACGACATCGCCATCTCCCGCTCTTTGAGGTCCTCTTTCCTGTATAGCATTTAAAGATTTATTAGCCTGTTCCATCTTCTCTCTTGCCAAAGCGTTATTATTTTTATTTAAAGCGTCTTCCGCATCCGCTATAAGTTTTGAAATATTTTTATCTTCTTCGCTACCTTTAGTTATATATCCATCGTTAAGCATTTTTTCGTATCTTTCTTTTAATTCGGACAAATGTCTTGCATTTTCTTCTCTTACGATAGACAAACTTCTATCGGAAACTATTTTATCCATATTTTTTGACGCCGTTTATTGCCGAAACAGCAGCAAGCTCGGGCGAAACAAGATATATCTGACCGTCCTTTGTTCCGCTTCTGCCTTCAAAGTTGCGGTTAAATGTACGCAGAGATATACCCTTTGAGTTAGGCGACTGTCCCATACCGATACACGGGCCGCACGCGCTTTCGAGTATTCTTGCGCCTGCGTCAATCATTATAGCGAGCGCGCCATTCTGAGCGAGCATATTCAGTACCTGCTTTGAGCCGGGAGCGATAGAAAGAGATACATCGGGATGAACCGTCTTTCCCTTTAAAATGTACGCAACTTTCATCATGTCAAGCAGGGAGCTGTTCGTGCACGAACCGATACATACCTGATCAATTTTCATATTGCCAATCTCGTCAACGCTCTTTACATTGTCGGGAGAATGCGGACAAGCTGCAAGCGGAACAAGCTCGGAGAGATTGATTTTAAGTTCCTCATCATAAACCGCGTCGGGGTCTGCCGCAAGCGGAACCCACACTTCTTCGCGCTTCTGAGCTTTTAAGAAAGCCTTTGTAACTTCGTCCGACGGGAAAATAGAAGTTGTCGCGCCAAGCTCTGCACCCATGTTGGTTATCGTTGCACGCTCAGGTACTGAAAGAGTCTTAACACCTTCGCCGCAGTATTCGATAACTTTGCCTACGCCGCCCTTGACCGACATTCTTCTCAGAACTTCAAGGATAACGTCCTTTGCAGCAACCCACGGCGAAAGCTTTCCGGTAAGCTCAACTTTAACAACTTTCGGATAAGTAATATAGTAAGCGCCGCCGCCCATTGCAACCGCAACATCAAGACCGCCTGCGCCCATAGCAAGCATACCGATACCGCCGCCTGTGGGAGTATGGCTGTCAGAGCCGATAAGAGTCTTTCCGGGAATTCCGAAGCGTTCAAGATGAACCTGATGGCAGATTCCGTTGCCGGGTCTGCTGAAATATATGCCGTGTTTTTTTGCAACCGAGCCTATAAAGCGGTGATCGTCGGCATTCTCAAAGCCCGACTGAAGCGTATTGTGGTCGATATACGCCACGCTTCTTTCTGTCTTTACGCGCGGAACGCCCATTGCCTCAAATTCAAGATAAGCCATAGTTCCCGTCGCGTCCTGCGTCAGCGTCTGGTCGATACGAAGCCCGATTTCAGTACCTTTAACAGGCTCACCGTCAACAATGTGCGCACGAATAATTTTTTCTGTAAGAGTAAGTCCCATTGGTTTTTTGCCTCCTTTTTAATACTGTATTTATTGTACTATTTTTTATAGATTTTGTCAAGAAAAAACGCAGTGAAATGAATTAAAGTTTTTCCAAAATTTCATTTTCGATAAAACAAACCAAAAACAGGTATTGACGAACCGAAAACTAAGTGTTATAATACATAATGTATAATTATGCTTAAATATCGGAGGTTGCATGAGAGAAAAAAGCCTTAAAATTTTATCTGCTTTCTTGTGTGCCGTATTCATGCTCGGCGGCTGCCGTGAGGCAAGTCAATCAACTCAGACTATTGCAAACGGCAGTTTCGGCGGCATAGCTTTTGATACACAAAGCCTAACAGCAAGTTCAGCAGTTCCGATACCCGATATAACAACGACAATTCCCGACGATTTTATTGAAAACCCTGAACAAAGTACAACATCATACGAAGAAAATACAGAAAGTATAGTCACGTCTGAACAGGAAAGTACAAAGCCGGCAACTGTTACAAGCACTACATATATTGAAACAACAACTGCGATAGTTCCCGTTTCGCAAGTTACGGAAACATCATCGCAAACCACACCTGAAACGACGACCTCCGTTTCAACAACAGAGAGTATTTCTGAAACGACCGCGCAAGCCGAAAATATTTCCGCAAGTTATTCTTTCAACAGCTATAAAGCGCTGAATTACAGCGAAATGAAAGGCGTCTGGATTTCATATCTCGAAATAGCCACTCTCCTGAAAAATAAAAGCGAAAGCGATTTCCGCTCCGCATTGAAAAGCATCTGCACTAACTGTACACAGCTCGGACTCAACACGGTTTATGTCCACGCACGAGCTTTTGGCGACGCATTTTATTATTCGGATTTATTCCCTTTTTCAAAGCATATTTCGGGTCAGTACGGTTTAAAGACATCATATGACCCGCTTGAAATAATGGTTGATGAGGCGCACAAGCAAGGGCTTTCGATACACGCTTGGATAAATCCCCTTCGTCTTTGCACCGCTTCTGAACTAAGCTCGCTTTCGGGCGACTTTCCTATAAAAAGTTGGTACAACAGTTCGTCAAAAAACGGAACATATATCGTAAACGTGAACGGGACATTTTATCTCAATCCCGCTTATAAAGAAGCCGTAAAGCTGGTCGGCGACGGGGTGAGGGAAATCGTTTCACGATACGACGTTGACGGCGTTCATATCGACGACTATTTCTACCCAACTACGGATACATATTTCGATAGTAAGGCTTTTGCCGAATCAGACATTTCTTCCCTTTCAGCGTTCCGTATTTCCAATTGCAATAAACTTGTGAAAGAGATTTATAACGCCGTACATGAGTGCTCTGGAACAGCAGTTTTTGGTATAAGCACGCAAGGAAGCATGAGCAATAATTTAAACCAGCTCTATGCTGACGCACAGGCATGGTGTTCCGGAGGGTATGTGGATTATTTTGCGCCGCAGATATATTACGGCTTTGAAAATTCAGCCCAGCCATTCAAAACCTGCACAGATCAATGGAACGAACTTGTCGATAGAACCGACGTTAAATTGGCGATAGGTCTTGCGGTTTATAAAGTCGGCGCAGAGGACAAGTGGGCAGGCGCGGGTGTTTACGAGTGGGTCAACACAGACTCAATGCTCAAACGCCAGATCGAATATGCGCAGAGCTGCAAAAACTATGGCGGATTCGCTCTTTACAGTTATAATTATCTGTTTACAAATGGGTATCTGACAAGTTCAATAAAACGAGAAATTGAAAACTTTAAACCGCTTATTGCGGAGTAAAAGGAAGGTTAAAATGAACGTAAAAAAATGTTTTGCCGCATTTTTATGCACTGCGGCACTTCTGCTTAACTCCTCGCCTTTACATATTTTCGCGGAAAACAGCTCGGATTCCTCAGAAACCGACTATTCAATTTCCGATGAAACGGAAAATACGCAGGAAACCGCCGGCACAGGATATATGTTTACACTTCCTGACAATATGCGGGCTTGTGTGATTACTCCCGGTGTAGATTATTTTACATCTGACGAAGATACTGCGGAAGCGCTTTCAGCCGAACTCGAAAAAATATTTGCAAACTTTTCAAAAATCGGGCTTAATACTGTAATAATAAATACTATTCGCGACGAGCGTTCATATTATAGTATAGATATGAACGCAGGCGAAGAGTTAGTCGATCCGACAGCAATCGCTGTTCAGACGGCATATAACTTCGGTATTTCACCGTATGTCGTTCTGGATCTGAGTCACCTCATGCTTGACAGCGCAAGCACCGCACAAATTGATACGCTGATTTCGCGTGTTCACCGTTTTGCACTTAAATATCCATGCGACGGCATTATCCTCGATGATTACTACATTTGCCGCAACGCGGACACATTCAGCGGATATATGAACAACGGTTCGGGTGTTGGGTACACGAACTGGCTTTACGACACCGCCGACCAACTGTTCAGCAGCGCTGCCGACGTAATTCACCTTACCGATAATTCAATAGCAGTTGGTTTCATGATAAACGATATGTGGGCAAATTCATCGGTAAATGAACTCGGAAGCGATACTTCCGATTCGGTTCAGGCTTACTATGACGGATATTCTGATACCAAAAGCTTTATTGAAAAAGGCTACACCGATTTTGCACTTATCCGCGCATACGGTTCGCTCACAGACGAGGCGCTGCCGTTTGAAAATGTAACAGGCTGGTGGGGCAGCCTTGCCGCCGAATATGATATGCCAATTTATATTGTTCACTATAACGAAAAAATAGGAACAAGTGAAACCGGCTGGGGTGCTGAAGATCAGCTTTTGAAACAGCTCACGGTAGCAAAAAAGCTCGACAGCTATCAGGGCAGCGTTTTCAATTCATATGAACGTCTTACGCAAAATCCGCTTGATACCACATCAACATTAACCTCTTATTTTAATGAACAGATAAATGAAGAATCTTTGTTTTCCGACCTCAAAGTTGTTTCCCCCGCTAAGTTCACTTTCACAACAAGCGAACCAAGCGTAACTTTCATGGGAAGTTTTGACAGCAATTTCCCAGTATATTTCAACAATTCACCCATTCAGCTTAACGACGCAGGCAACTTCTATTTCACCCGCGATCTAAAAGTCGGTTTAAACACTTTTACGATAACCCATAAATCAAAAACCTACACATACAAAATTGAACGCAAGATTGTTGTAATGCAAACTATTGCGACTGCAATTTCCGAGGGTAAAACACTTCGCGTCGACGGCGGAACAAAAATCAACCTTTCTGTGACAGCCTACAAAGGTTCTAAAATATACGGTGTAGTAAACGGAACTACGGTTAAAATGACCGAACAGGAGGGCAAAACCGACGACGAGGATTATAACTCGTCCTATGTCCGCTACACGGGAAGCTATACCGCCCCGAAAGGAATAGTCAACGAGGAACAAAATCTCGGAACTATCAAGATATGCGGCGAAAACAGCGGTTTTAGCATGGAAGTTATAGGCGCAAAGGTTATTGTAAACGCCGAACCTGAACCTGTTATAAAAAAAGAAGCGGAGATGACCGACGCTAACAGCGCAGGTTCAGGCGAGATAATCGGTACACTTGAATCTATTTACAAAAGTACCGACAGTATTAAATATGTAAAAGTAAATTCGGATTACACCATTGTGTACGACGGAAAAACAGCCGATGATATTCCCTCGCCCGTTTTCTCTCAGCTTCCCGCAGGCACGATTGAGCCGTATAAATCCACGTCGGGAAACTATTACCTCACTATGTCGGGAAAACGAATCGCCGCGTCGGCAGCTTCGCTTGTAGACGGGACAGGCATTGAAAAGAACGCCCTCTTTGTCAAGTCGATAGGCACTTCAAGCGGGAAAAGCTATATTCGCATAAGCGCGGATTACAAAATAGGCTTCAATATGCAGCTTGTGGGCAATAATTATTACACGGACTGGGAGGGAGATTATTACCTCAAGTCATTTACGGCAACGCATCTTTACATAACTTTTGAAAATGTAACAAGCGTTACAAAACTGCCGTCCTTTGAGAACAATCTTGTATTTAAGTCGGGAAAATGGGATACAGTAACCGAAGCAAACGGAACAAAGTTCCGACTTATACTTGAATTAAGACAGCCGGGAGTTTATTCGGGTCATTCGGCAACATATACAGCCGACGGCGACCTTATGCTAAACTTCCCTGTACCCACAAACTCTCTCAGCGGACTTACTGTTGTTGTCGATCCGGGTCACGGATATGGTAAATCCGCAACAACTATCGATCCGGGAGCAGTCGGAGAGGTTGTTGAACAGGAAGTCGTACTTGCAATTTCAAAAGAACTAACGTCGCAGCTTAAAGCTGCGGGAGCAAATGTAGTCAGACTTAAAACCGAGAGTCAATTTCTTCTTACAAAGGAACGCCCGATATACGCTCGAGGGTATGGGTGTGATATTTACCTGTCAATCCACGCCAATAAGTCGCTTGTCGACGGCTCGGCACGAGGAGTTGAGGTTTATTACTTCACTTCATATTCACAGCCGCTTGCAGCGAAAATCTCGGAAAGCATTGCAACATACTATGCAAATTATGCTTATGCAGACGGCGCTTACCGTGACAGAGGTGCAAAATACAGTTATTTTCAGGTTACATTGCAGCAGGATTTCCCGTCTGTTCTTGTTGAAACGGGCTTTGTAAATGAAATCAACGACGCTATGACGCTGGCTTCGCCCACTCACCAGAAAGGTATAGCCGCCGCAATAGTGACAGGCATTAAAAATTATCTGTCCAGAAGCAGCATTTCTTACGCTTCCGACGGTTCGAGCAATGCCGACTACACCGAAAACGACAATGCCGTAACCGAAGACAACAATACAGAAGATACTCAATCGCCCGAAAGCAGCGAGGAGGAACTTGACGATCCCGAGGAAACCGACGATCTATCGGGCGAAATAACCTCAGCGCCCGAAGATACGGTTTACAGTGATGACACGACTGTTCCAGATGATTTCATTTCATGGGAAGATACAACCGCAGCCGAGGTTACGACCGATACGACTACCCTTCAGCCGCCCGACACAGGAAACTGGGGCGGAGGAGGAATACCGTCAATTTAAAGAAAAATCAAAAATGTTAATTTTTTGTCGGAAATGGCTTGCATTTAAGTAGGTTTTCTGCTATAATGATTAAGGTCTTTTGCCGGATACGTTCCGGCACTTTATGTGAAAAAAGAAAGGAATGGTTACACAATGCCGGCAAGTATTGTAGTTGGTACGCAGTGGGGCGATGAAGGAAAAGGAAAAATAATTGACATTATCGCTTCGAGAGCAGATGTTGTTGTCCGTTCACAGGGCGGAAATAACGCAGGTCACACCGTTGTTAATGACGGGAACACTTATAAGCTTCATCTTATCCCTTCGGGAATTCTTTATAAGAACACGCTTTGCTTAATAGGCGCAGGCGTAGTTCTTGATCCCAAGGATTTTATCGGAGAGCTTGATTCTCTCGGCGAGCGCGGAGTTACTTTTGACAATCTTAAAATCGACCCGAGAGCGCACGTAATCATGCCGTGGCATATTACTCTCGACGGACTTTCCGAAAAATTCCGCGGAAACAGCGACATAGGCACTACCAAAAGAGGTATCGGCCCAGCTTACATGGATAAATATGAACGCTGCGGTATCAGAGTATACGACCTTATTCATCCTGAAGTGTTTGCTGAAAAGTCACGCGCTACGGGAATGCTCAAAAATAAGATCATCACGCAGGTTTACGGCGGCGAAGCTCATGACATTGAAGCAATTATCAAGGAATATACCGAATACGGCAAACGTCTTAAAAAATATGTCGATGACGTTTCGGTCATTGTTTACAATGCAGCAAAATCGGGAAAACAGATAATGTTCGAGGGCGCTCAGGCTACCCTGCTCGACATTGATTTCGGCACATATCCTTATGTAACTTCTTCGCATCCTCTTTCTGCGGGCGTTTGCGTAGGAACAGGCGTTGGTCCTATGATTATAAACGACATTATAGGCGTTGCAAAAGCATACACAACAAGAGTCGGAAAAGGTCCTTTCCCGACCGAGCTTGAAGATGAAACGGGCGATCTTATCCGCAACAGAGGCGGCGAATTCGGTACAACCACCGGACGTCCCAGAAGAACAGGCTGGTTTGACGCCGTAATCGTTCGCCATTCGGTACGCGTAAACGGTCTTTCAAAGCTTGCTATCAACAAACTTGATACTTTAAGCGGCATCGGAAATCTGAAAATATGCGTTGCTTATAAGAAGTCTGACGGAACGCTTATCAAGGACTTCCCCGCTACTCTTGAAGAGTTAGCAGACTGTGAGCCTGTTTATGAGGAATTTGAAGGCTTTGACGCCGATATTTCAAATTGCAAGAGCTTTGATGAACTTCCGCAGGTTTGCAAGAACTACATTTTGAAGTTGGAAGAACTTTGCGAGTGCAAGATTGCTATGGTCGGTATCGGTCCCGACAGAAGCCAGATTCTCGAAAGATAATTGAACACCGGAAAAGGGACTATGGCTTTAACCGTAGCCCCTTTCTTTTATCAGTCATAAAAGGAGTCACAAATGCTGAATATACTTTTTATAGGTGATGTTGTCGGTCAGACGAGCGCGGCTTACCTTGTATCACAGCTCCCTCAGCTAAAAAAAGAATACAGAATTGATATGACAATCGTTAATGGCGAAAATTCCGCCGACGGAAACGGAATTACTCCATTTTCCGCAAATATTCTGCTTTCGGGCGGAGCTGACGTTATCACAACCGGAAATCACTGCTTCCGCCGCCGCGAAATGAACGATATGTATGAGCAGTGCGACACCATAATACGTCCGGCAAACCTCGGTGATGTCTACGGTAAGGGCGTTTGTATATTCGACATGGGAAGAACAAATGTAGCGGTTATAAACCTGCTCGGAATGTCATACATGGATTATTCCGACAATCCTTTTCACTGCGTTGACCAAATTCTCAAAGATATTCCGACGCCGAATATTATCGTAGATTTTCACGCCGAAGCGACCTCTGAGAAAAAAGCAATGGGATTTTATCTCGAAAACCGCGTTTCAGCCGTCATCGGAACACACACTCATGTTCAAACGGCGGACGAAGAGATCCTGAGCGAACATACGGGATATATCACAGACGCAGGAATGACGGGAGTTCACCGCTCAGTACTTGGCATAGACAAAGATGTGATAATATCGCGCCTGACATCATATTACCCGCAAAAGCACACCTACCCTACCGGTGATATTATGATAAACGGCGTGGTAATTTCAATAAATGAAAAAACAGGCTGCTGTACTTCAATACAGCGCGTCTACAAACAGGAGGGAAATTAAAATGGAAGCAATCAAGGTATCATCAAGAAGTGTTCCGAAATCGGTAGCCGGAGCTATTGCGGCTGTTATCCGCGAAGGAAACCCGGCAGAAGTACAGGCAGTCGGCGCAGGAGCGGTAAATCAAGCCGTTAAGGCGATCGCAATTGCTCACCTTTATTTTACTGAAGATGAACGTGAGCTTGTGTGCGTTCCGTCGTTTTCCGAACTTGAAGTTAATGGCGAAGAAAAAACAGGAATGAGCTTTAGAGTAGAATTGAGGTAAATAATATTTTGCAAAATTTGTAAAAAACATTGACAAATGCAAATTCATGTGCTATACTAAGGTAAATAATATTTACAGAAAGGGCTGAAACTATGTCACTGATTGTTGAACACTTATCAAAATCCTTTAATGGACATCAAGCAGTCAAAGATTTGTCATTTCAGTTTACCGAGCCGGGCGTTTTCGCCTTTCTCGGAACGAACGGAGCAGGAAAAAGCACATCTATCCGAATGATCCTAAATATGCTTAAAAAGGACAGCGGAACCGTACTATGGAAAGGTAAGCCGCTGAATGTTCTTGATGAGAAAATCGGCTATCTTGCCGAAGAGCGAGGACTATATCCCAAATACAATGTTGAAGAACAAATGTATTATTTTGCTTCGCTGAAAGGTATGAAAAAATCTCAGGCAACGCCTGCGATCGATTACCTTTTCAATAGACTCAATATCAACGAATATCGCAAGAAAAAAGCCGAACAGCTTTCAAAGGGTAATCAACAGAAAGTTCAGTTAGCGGCGGCGCTTATATGCAATCCCGAGCTGATTATTCTTGATGAACCGCTCAGCGGACTTGACCCTGTTAATGCCGATTTATTCAAAAGCATTATCCGCGAAGAACGCGACAAGGGAAAATTTATTGTAATGTCATGCCACCAGATGGAAACAATCGAGGAATTCTGTGAAGACCTTGTGCTGCTTCATCGAGGCGAAACGGTAATGCAGGGCAACCTGAACGAAATCAAAAAGAGTTACGGACGAGTAAATCTTACTGTTAAAGCAGATCAGGAATTTTTGCCTATTGCCGAGGAAATAGGACTTACGGTTGTCGAAGATACGCCTAACGGCACGAATTTTAAGGTTCACGGCGATGAACAGGCACAGGAATTTTTACGCAGAATGCTTGAAGAAAAGATAAATGTAGTGAAATTTGATTTGCGTGAACCTTCGCTGCATGAATTATTCGTAGAAAAGTGCGGATCTGCCGCGCAGGAGGGAGAGAAAACAAATGAAGCTTAAAGGTTGGAAAAATATATTTGCTTTCACCTTTTCACAGCAAATTAAAACAAAATCTTTCATTATAAGCACGATAATTATTGCAATCATTATCGCCATTATGACCGCAACGGCAAATATTCTGCCTGTTTTCCTGCTTGAAGATGAAATAAATCAGATAGAAAGCATTGCGAACGGCGAAGCTGTTGATTTTTCGATTTCAAAGCTGTATATGTCAGACGAAACAGGTCTTAATACAAATTATAATATTACTGCCGCTTCATTCGGGTTCAAGTTGGAGAAAATCGCTCCCGAGGAATTTGAATCGAAGCTCAGCGAACTCGAAACGACAACTGAAAACGCAATGCTCGCACGCGCGTATGAAAAAGACGGTGTACTTAACCTTGACGCATACTATGCAGGCGAAAATTCAACAATAAACCCTTCCGACTGCACAACAATTCTCAGCACGCTTTCAACGCAGCTTCAGGTTCAGTATCTTGACTCTCTCGGCGTAGCTTCCGACAAGATAACAACCGTTATGAGCGGTGTAAGCACACAGCTTCTCAAAGCGGGCAATGAAGCGACCAGCATGGTTCAGGATATAATCAACTCGGTAGTTCCGATGCTTTCGTCGCTCGTGCTGTTCATATTCATTTTCGCTTACAGTCAGCTTGTCGCACAGGCTATCGCAATCGAAAAATCCTCACGCGTTATGGAATATCTGCTTACTTCGGTAAGTCCACTTTCCATAATCGTCGGAAAGGTTCTCGCAATATGCCTTGTTTCTCTCATGCAGTTCATTATACTTATTTGTTCGGGTGTTCTCGGATTTCTGATTTCAATGCCGTTCGGCATTTTCTCAAAAATCGACGGACTTGTTGCAGCAGCCACCGATTCCGGTATCGGGGCGAGCGCGCAGCAAACTCTTGTTGACATTCAGGGCGCGTTCTCTAATTTCAACATAGATACCATTCTGATTATGATATTTACATTTGTGCTCGGTTTCCTGTTTTACTCGCTTATTGCGGGCCTTGCGGGCGCAAGCATCAGCAAAATGGAAGACCTTACAGCAGCAATCCAGCCTATGAGCATTATAGGCGTGCTCGGCTTCTATCTCGCCTATATGCCGCAGATTGGCGCAATGGACGGCGAAACAAACACGCTGATGATAGTGGCGCGGTATGTTCCTATATCTTCCCCGTTCTGTCTCCCGTCAGCATATATGCTGGGACAAATCAGTCTCGGAGAAGCGTGCCTTTCACTTCTTGTGCTGCTTGCTAGTGTGACCGTGCTTTGTCTGATTGTCGCAAAGGTATATGAACATATTGTTCTTTATACCGGAGATAGACTTAAAATCAGCGATATGCTAAAAATGGCAAAAACAAGTAAATAAAAAACTGAGTGCCGTCAACCTGATGGCACTCATATTTTTAGCAGCTCCGAAAACGGAGCTGTTTTCTATTTTATTACGGGCAGCTTTTTTGTTATAAGAAATTCGTCATACCTGTCGCAGACTTCATCAGTACTTCCCAGCATTATTTGCTTTCCTTTATGAAGCCAAAGCACCTTTGTTGCCATTCGGCGCACCTGATCGGGAGAATGTGAAACAAGGATCGTAGCAATACCGCTTCCAATGATCTCTTTCATCTTTTTTTCACTTTTCATACGAAATCCACCGTCGCCGACGGAAAGAACCTCGTCAAGAATAAGCAAATCCGGATTGACCAGCGAGGCAAGTGAAAACGCCAATCGCGATTTCATACCAGATGAAAGCTGTCTGAACGGACGATCCTGAAACTCCTCAAGTTCCGCAAATGAAATAATTTCATCATACTTGTCGTTCATAAATTCACGCGTATAACCAAGAAGCGCACCGCGCAGAAATGTATTTTCCCTTACAGTAAGCTCTGCGTCAAATCCGGACGCCAGTTCAAGCAGTGCCGCAACCTTTCCGTTCAGTTTTACATTACCCTGTGTGGGGCGCATTATCCCGGTAACTGTTTTAAGAAGTGTGGATTTTCCCGCTCCGTTCGTCCCTACGATTCCAAGCAGTTCGCCCTTATCGAGAGTAAAACTTACGTTATCAACCGCGCAAAAATGTTTAACCTCATAATTGTGCTTGAGTTTCTGTATAACAAAATCTTTTAAGCCAATTTGTTTAATATCTCCGAGAACATATCTGACGGAAACATTGTTCACCTCTAAAATGTGCATAGCCGTTCCCTTTCCGATCATACATAATAAAGGAATTTATAATTCTTGCGATGATATATCAAGCAGCCTATAATCAGCACTGCAAGCGCATAGAACGCCGCAAGCGCATGAAAAGCGAGCGAGGGAATTTCACCGTAAAGTATTATCTTACGGAAATAACGTATAAACACATATATCGGGTTTAGATAAAACAGATATTGAACTTTTATATCAAAAGTAGAAATATCATAAAATATCGCAGAAAAATAAACCAACGCCGTTTTAAAAATGTCATATAAATACCGCATATCGCGGAACATTACATAAAACGCCGATAAAATAAGTCCAACGCCGAGGTTGAAAACAATAAGACATAAAATCGGGTAAGCCAGAAGCAAAAATTTCCATGTAAACGGAACGCCGTCTATCGCAGCAAAAATAAAAAGAATAACCAGCGTAAGCCCAAAATTTATAAGGCTTGTTACATTTTTTGAAAGCAGGAACATATATTTCGGAACATTCACTTTTGTGAATATCGAAGCGTTGTCAAGCAGCGAGCCCATTCCCTGTGTAGTTGAGTCATTAAAATATGAGTAAACCACGTTTCCGCAGAAAACATAGATTACAAAGTGGTTGATATTTCTGCCGAAAAAATGTGTAAATACAAGCGACATAACCAGCAGCATGAAAAGCGGAGAAAGTATGCTCCATAACATTCCGAGTACTGTTCGTTTATATTTTTTTTTGAAGTCGCGCTTAACCAGTTCCTCAAAAAGGAATTTATTGTCCTTTAAAGTCTGCATTGTGCCGCTAAACACCCTGAATAACTTAATCTTGACCAACTCCTTGAGTTTAATATTCCTTATTATTGTACCACAAAAGGAGTTTCATGTCAACATAATAAAAACTTCTCCCACCGCCTTTTACAGCAGTGGGAGAAAACGATATTTAAGGAAGCACTGATTAAATCGGGTATGCAGATTGCGCAGACAGATTTTTCGTCA
>OQVQ01000810.1_pt1 | contig 13751 bp, 9 predicted proteins | sample 1691491 | NCBI WGS metagenome assembly OQVQ01 (sample SAMN03418252, study PRJEB22391) | human gut metagenome | biome: human-gut; feature: organic feature; material: feces | host: Homo sapiens | place: Tanzania | collected 2013-01
TTACTCTAATGAGTAATTACGAAGCTCCCATCTCTTTAGGTGGTGAGTAGTTCACATAAGCTTTACCAAATGTTTTGCTATAATATGGCTTAATCTAAAATATCGAGGCTATTTTGAGCTACATTGATAAATAGGAAGCTATAAAATTATGGAATTTTTATACAGAACTGCAGGTTGTTGTGCGCGTGAGATTGCTTTTGGACTCGATGAAAACAACAATGTTACCAATATTCGTTTTCATGGTGGCTGTAATGGTAATCTTAAGATGATTGCTAAGCTTCTTGAAGGCCAGAGTGCGGATTTTATCATCAGCAAATGTAGTGGCAATCTTTGTGGGGCTAAAAATACTTCTTGCGCTGATCAGTTAGCAGAAGGCGTGAAAGCAGCTGTAGCGAAAAAGGCTGAAGCTAAATAAAGGTAATACCTTAAAGTTTTAGTTTAAGAATACAACGTTTAAACAAAAACAACCTTCTTAAAACGCGCAATTATTGCCGATATTAAAGAAGGTTGTTTTTTATTAGACTTTTGAAAAACCAAGCTCCGCTGTTAAAATTACCAAAAATAGTAACAGTAAGGCGGAAGTTTTAGCTAAAGCAGTTAGCGATTAGACTCAATGATTTGGTTATCGGCTTCGTGAGTCATGTTTTCGAAGTTAAGCACTCGGCCCTTGCCGGTACGTTTAACTTCGTATAGCGCTTGGTCGGCGTGGTTAAGTAAGTCGTTCTCATTGATTGGGCGTGGCAATGAACTGCTATCCATCACCCCGATTGAGCAGGCTAAGTAATAACGTTCAGGTAAGTTAGTCACAGGATGTCCCAAGAACTCTTCAATTTCAGCCTTGTAGCCATTTTGGGCTTTAAGCTCATCCAAAATATTTTGCATGCGCTGTTCTGCTTCCATTGCAGTGCAATTCTTCATGAGCAGTAGAAATTCGTCCCCACCCCAACGACATGCTACGTCATTAGGAGCCTTACGACTATTTAAGAGTTTAGAGAACCAAATCAATAATTTATCCCCAACTTCGTGGCCCAAATTATCGTTGTAGTACTTGAAGTTATCAAGGTCGATAAAGCCAAGGGCTATATTTTGGTTTGGCATTAACTGTTTGATCGTCTTTTGGAGCCGAGAGTTGAATTCCATGCGGTTGTAGAGACCTGTCAGCATATCGGTGGTGCTTATCTTGATAAGCTTGGCACGCTGAATCATGGTAATTAACTGGCTTGAAAGCTGTTGGGCAATAAAGTTAATTGAATCTGAGCTTTCGTTTTTATTATCTGTCTTGTTATCAAAAGTGAATAACATCATTTGGCCAAAAAGCTCATCTCGATCCATGAGCGGGAAGATGGCGATGCGGTATATTTCCCAAGTGCCAATTTTGACGTTGGAAAATACCTTGTATTCGCTAGTGATGTTTTCATTACAGAATTGCTGAACGTGCGCAAAACTAAAATCAGAATACTGTCTTGAAGAGTTAAATTCTTTAAGTAGAGTTGTGTTTTCTTGATCGTTATCGATGTAGTAAACAAAACCACCGTTGATATTAAAGTGTGAAGAGAGTAAACGTAAGGTCTCAGCTGCCAATTGTTCATCATTTTCCACGCTAAGACTAAAGTTATGAAGCATAGAACCTAGACGAAGTTCGTGCACTTGGCGCCATAAAATGTTTACGCGTCGTTCCTGCTCCACAAGCGGGATAATCTGATTGAATTCGTTAAGTGGAGTGTCAAGACTTGTAAGTCCACTAGTAGCATTGTAAGGAATGCCTTTCCAAGCATTGATAAGTTGATTTTGGCTGTTGAAGAGCTGATTTTTAGTTGCAAAAGCAAAACCGGTCTTAAAGAAATGATAGCTTTGCTCATACATACAAAAATGAGCAAAGATCTTAATGCCATTAAGGTAAAACAGGATTCGAAGCTGGGAATCTAATTGCAAAATTTCAAGTTGAGGCTCGAGCTTCCCCAAAAGCAAAGTAGCTTGTTGCTTGTTATTTGAAATTCCATAAATCATGGCCTGTACAAGATTGTACATGAACATTTCTGTTGTTTGAGCGGCTAGCACTGAGCGAATGTTGGTGCTGCGTTTTAGCATTTGGGTCGCAAAATTAACTTCCCCAAGGCTAGCATAGGCAATTGCTTTAGATAACAGGATGTGGTGTAAATTATGGAATGGCAGTTTAAGCGTGCCACGAATAGACATCACTTCCTGCAAAATGTTTAGAGTGTGCAAACTTTCCTTGTATAACCCGGTAAGTATGTATAGCTTAGAAAGGTTATAAAGGGTGATAGTGATTTCGGAATAATCGTTAAGCTTAATTGAATTTCTTAAAACTTTTAAGAAATATTCATGGGCTTGAGGAAAATCTTCAGTTTCAATGTACAGATAACCAATGGAGTTGTACACATGGGTTAATTCAATTGGCACATCGAGTTTATCGTAGATTTCTTCGCTTAAACGATAAGCATGTAATGCTTCAGCAATACGCCCCATGTTAGAAAGCACGATCCCGCGGCAGTGATGAGCGGCGGCAAGTTCATGTCTAATGCCATTACGGTTGGCGATATTGATGGCTTTATTACAATATTCAAGGGACTGTTTAAAATCAAGAGCCGGATCCAGGTATGCTTGAGCAAAAGAATTACGTAAAACGTAAGTTAGTTCCTTCATGAGATCTTGGCGTTCAAGTCCGTTTAACAGTGATTCGAGATTATGGGTCCCAAAGCGAATACTTGAGCGGTCATAGGCTACAAAAAGACAGAAATTAGCAATAGCAACTAAGCGTAGATTCATGCTGATTTCACCCAAATGAGCCGCCATTTCGGCAAAATGCAGAACCGATTCAAAGTCTGATCTAAAAATATGGGTGTACGCTAATTGAGTATAAGCGCGACAAGCATCGTCGTTGTTATTGCGGTATTGCGCTTTTTCATACATAAGGTCGAAAGAAATTAACGCTTCTTCGTAATTATGTAAATAAAGCTGAGCGCGGCCATTTAAATGGTACAAGGTGACTTCGTTTTCTGACGCAAAGCCATCATAGCGGTTAACTCTTAATTTCTTAGTTAGTTCCGAAGTGATGGTTAGCATTTCTTCGCAACAGAAGAAATTGAGCAACAAGCTACTATACTTAATGCCTTCGGTAATACTTGTAGTGACGTTATTTGGTACTTTAGAAACCTGAGGCCATTCGTAGCGTCCATTATCGGTAGAAAAGCCTGTTTCTGAATCTGTAGGTCTTACGATGCTACAAATATGTTCAAACTTACTTTCCCAATCTAACCATTCGGTGGTGTTGTGTTGGGCATCAACAGAAAAACCAAGCAACACTATAGCATTAGGATTGTTACGTAGAGTTTCGTTCTTGTGGCCTAATGGGGAAAAGCTTTCTGTTGCAAACAAATTAGTAGTTTTACGCTGCTTATCAAGATTACTAAAACTTTTGTTTATATTAGCAGTGAGAGTGTAACAATAATCAGATTCTTGGACGTCTTGTTTCTTAAAGATGTCGAGGAGAAACCTAAGCGAAGTTGGACCGGCATATTGAATGTTACTAATGCCGATCATCATTTTTTCATCATTGCTAAGCAAATGATTAAAAATTGCTTTGATATTACTGTGCATGCGGTGCTGAATATATTCAACATCGGATGGCATGTAGAAATTGGTTAAAGGGTTTGAGTTTTTAAGCATGTTTGTAAACAGCTGATTTTCAAAAACTTCAAGATTGAGGATATCGGCAATTTGTTCTAGGGGGATACGACGTTGATTTAAAATTTCCCTAATGGTGTACATCACAGGGGCTAGAGGGTAAAAATAGTCGTTTGGTGTTAGCACTATACGAATAGGTCTCTCCACGCCTTTCTTTTGGCAGAAGATATCGAAGTCGGAACGAATCTCGGCTTGGTCGCAAAAGGAAATCATGACTAAATCAAGTTTCTTGGTATTCGCATTTTGTTGATAACTGCGTTCCAGAACAGTTCGAATATGTGCTGACACTTGTTATAAAGTTCCTAAAATTTTGTCAAGCCGATTAAAGGCTTGTTTTTTTTCAAATGTTGTTTAATTAGTTCCTACAATAAACACTAGCTTGAAAACTTAATTATTTCCTAGTTTATTTGGGGTTACGATTGTGGAACATTTTTTAATTTTATTTAATGTTGCTTGGCTATAGCTGTAATCAATTTTATGTAGGCTATAGCTTATTTTGTAAGATGATATTTTGTTTTTATCAAAGAGGGGAAAAGCCCCGCCTGAATATACGCACAACTGTCTAAATTATAACGCAAGCCGAAGATGTGGTAAGTGAAAGAATGATTCTTTTGCCTATATATTTTGGCTATATTTTGTTTTTGCGAATTAGCTCGCAATTTCATGTAATTTAGTGGCCAAACCCATGAAAATGTTACTTCTTTATAGACATAGCTTCATGGACTAATGTGATTGTTTAATGGTACATGCAGGGAAAATCCCTAATGAATTAAGGCTAAAAAGAATTTAAGGGGGTGTTTGGGTCTTAAGTATTATGGGGTATGTTTGGCGAAATTTTAGATGTGGCCTATGGGGCGCTTACTTTTGTGGTTTTTAGTTGAATCGTTATTTAGTAAAATCCCTCCCTTACTAAGACGATGTAAGGCTTAGAAACAGAGGGAGTGACATCCTCCCCCACCTATAGAGGTGGGGGACTTCTTGCCGAGTTCAGTTAAAAAGTAAGTTCAAAAGCTAGTTAGTATTACTTTTGATAGCTTGCTGCTAACGCTTTAAAGGCTGGCATTGAACGCTTAATCATATCAGCACTTACACAGTAAGCGATACGAACATAACCTGGGCATCCGAAGTCATCGCTTGGAACTAAGAGGAGATCATGTTTTTTAGCTCGTTCGCAGAAAGCGTTAGCATCTGGTTCCATGCACTTAACAAAGAGATAGAAAGCCCCATCAGGGTGTACGCATTCAAATCCAAGTTCTGTTAAGCCGTTAAAGAGTAGATCACGGTTTTTAGCATAGATGCTTAAATCAGAAGTCAAGCCACAGCAACGGGTAATAAGGTGCTGCCACATAGCCGGAGCACAAATGAAGCCGAGTGAACGACCAGCCCCACAAATAGCAGCGTACATTTCTGAAGCTTGTTCTAGTTCTTCAGGAACTAAAATGTAACCGATACGTTCGCCTGGAAGTGAAAGTGACTTGCTGTATGAATAACAGATAAGAGAGTTGGCGTAAAAATCAGTGATAAATGGAGTCTTGGTATCATATGCGATTTCACGGTATGGTTCATCAGATATGATATAGATTGGGTGACCGTATTCAGCGCTTTTTTGTTTTAACAAAGTAGCGAGCGCAGTAAGTTGTTCAGCGGTATAAATAACCCCGGTTGGGTTGTTTGGTGAATTTACAATAACTGCTACAGTTTTGCTGTCAATCATCTGAGCACAGGCTTCAAGGTTAAGGCCAAAGCTAGGCATCAAGGATGGAACTACTCTAGTTTCAGCGCCCATAGATTCAATGAAAACACGGTATTCAGTAAAGAATGGAGCAAAAACCATAACATTTTCACTGCCATCAGGATTATCAATGATGGCTCGAAGTGAAATAGTTAAGGAAGCAGCAGCGCCACAAGTAAGGTAAACGTGTTCACCTTTAAAGTTTTTCCCATATCTGGCATTAAGATTTTCAGCAATAGCTTTACGTGTATTAGGGTCGCCTTGAGCTGAGGTATAGCCGTGAAGCTTGGTTGAAGGTTGCCAATTTAAAAGTTCTCTAGCCGTATCGGCAACTTCCTTTGGCGCTTCTACGCTTGGGTTACCAATACTAAAGTCAAAAACATTTTCCGCTCCAACCTCGGCAATACGTTTTTTACCATATTCAAAAATTTCGCGGATTACACTACGGCGTGAGCCGAGTTCATACATTTTGCTGTTAATCATAATTCCTCCAAAGATGTACCTATTGTAATATCTTTACAGACCAAAACAAGATATTTAAATTCTAGCTGCCAAGTAAGACTAGGCTAAATTGTTGAAAGTAGGATAATTTTTGTTGTGGCTTGGACAAGGACGCAAGCTAAAACTCCCACTAGGTAAAATTGCCACTAAGTAAATTAATTTATTTTGCCAAAAGTTGTGCTTAAAAATAGGGGTTCGATTGGGGCTTTTAATAGTTTTTTTGGGCGATTGGCCATTTGGAGGATTACTAGGAGCTAATTGTATTTTCGCAAGTTTTAAGGAAAATCTAACTTCAAAGTGGGCGTTATCGAGGTTAACAAAATGTTATAATTTTGGGTGGTAAAACAGGCTATTTTTTCATTAGGTATTTAAGGTATTAAAACATGACGCGCATTTTGGGACTTGCCCTAAAAATGATTGTCACTTTTGGTTTTCTCATATCAGGAGCATTTTTTTTCATACAGCTCTTAATTTTTTTTGGAGGTCAAATTTGTGCGAGCTCGCAGGCGTATCCTTTGGCAGATGAAGAAGATAATTTAGTAAGTGTAGGCGCACATGCTTTTTATCCAGTAAAGATGAACGTGGTGCCTAATGAAGAAAACAGGCAAGAATTGTTAGCAGAAGTGTTTTCACTAGCAATGACTAAAAATGTAATTAAAACTCACCCCGAATTTTATCGTGAGGTTCTATATACCCCTCGGGATTTATATTGGAAGCTTAAATCTAAGTACTATGAAGTAGACTATAGGAGTTCAACTCTTCCTGATGCCTGTGTTTTAAAGATTTTGTATAGCGATGAAAGCGAAGCTTTGGGCGCCATGTCGTCTGCAACTCCCATGAAATCGTACGTATTAATGTGGCAACGAGCGCCTTTGTGCTTGTTTGCGGACGAAGAGAGTCCTAAAGATTACGTATTAGCTTGGAAGTTTGAAGTTTTATGGGTGGGGGCTCTCTACGCTGGGGCGTTCTTATTAGTTTTAACTCTCATGGTACTTTGGTATATGGTGCCCCTTAGAGTGAAAAGATTAGTGGAATCTTGACAAGCCACAAGAGCAGGCCACGCTTATGATACTGATTAGGTTCAAAGTTGTGGTTTATCTACCTCAAATCTGCTCCAAACAACTAAACCGAAAAGAAACAAGACGAAAAAAGCAAAGCTAAACTCAAACTAACCTAATCTAAAAAACAAGACTAAACATGTAAATTAGATAAGGTGAGGTAGCTTAATCGGAACTTGAACTTAGTTGAAGTCTAGTCATTGAAAAAGCCTCAACTAGTGTCTATTGGTAAAAGTCATGAAAAAAAAGAAACTTCCTATTCAAGTTGGGGGAAAAATCCCTCCCAAAAGTCACAATTTCCTGCCAAAAAAGCAAAAATTAGGGCAAGCTAAAAATTCAAGTTGGGCCTCACATAAATCATCTAGAATCTTTGAGCAAGGGCTATTTGTAGATCTTTTGTTAGTAATCTGGTGGCTGTTTGTTATTGCTTATAAGTTTGCTTTAGGGTTCTTAAGTTTATTTGGGGGAATCTTCCTTTTTTGGGCCATAGGGAGTTTTTTGTGTTATTTGGTGTTCCAAACTCCTGCTCTTTATTATGCCGCCAATGTTGAAGGAAAAACTTCGTTTTATAAAGATGTATCAAGGACTGTCAGTAGCCAATTTTCATGTGGAGATGAAGAGGTTGATGATGAAGATATAAACATCGAAGAAACCGAGGAAAATGATGAAGATCGGGCTTGTTTAAATGAGTTTTGGCCGATTGATTTAACCATTGAAAATCGAACTTTTGAAGATAGATTTAACACCTTTTGGGCGTATATATTTATGACTGGGAGCTTTGGGAAGAAATATTTTCCAGATGGTTTAGATTTTTATCGAGGTATTAGTAATTCGTACTATACCGTAACCTATAGCTATAATGATAAACTTCGGAGAAGAGCTATTAGTCAGCTCTATACTGATAAAGAAGAGGCTACCAGAAAGTACCACGAACCAGGGCCTATTCGGGGGAGGATTTATTATAGAGAATTTGATAAGAAATACGTTCTTATCGATTCAAAACAAGGACTGCGTCAATATACCAAGGAACGAAAAGCTCGTTGTTTAGAGTTGTTCTGGCACCATTTAGGCATGATGATTGTTATTTTGGTAGGTGGGATAATTTGTGGCTTTAAGTGGCGCCGTGCAAAGTTAAAACCAAACAGTCAAAATTTAATGGTAAATGATGTGAAGGCTTAATTTATGGCTTTAAAATTTTTAGTTAAACAGGCTTGAAATGGTTACAATCTAGCGCTGATGGCTAAAGGTTTTTGTTAGGAAATGAGCCTATAACGCTATTGTAGATGCTGAAAAATATTTGGCTATGCTATAATTCCCCCTAATTTAGTGTGAAATAAAGCTGTTCATTTGGACAGTGGTAATTTGGTGAAAGGTATGAACAAGATTGGTTTTGTTTCTCTTGGGTGTCCGAAAAATCTCGTAGACTCGCAAAATATTATTACTCTACTTATGAAAGATGGGTATCAAGTGAGTTCGAGTTATGATGATTCAGATCTTGTGATTATCAACACTTGTGGTTTTATAGATTCGGCAATTGATGAATCGATGGATGCTATTGGTGAAGCGCTTGAACATTGTCATAAAGTCTTAGTAACTGGATGTTTAGGTCCAAGAACCGATTTGATTCGTGAATATTTTCCTCAGGTATGTGGGATCACAGGGCCACATAGCCCCCTTGAAGTTATGGATATTGTCCACCGTGAACTACCGGTCGGAGCTTGTCAAAAACCACTTAGAGTGCCAAAAGGCGGGGTGCGTTTAACTCCTTCTCATTACGCTTATTTAAAGATTTCTGAAGGGTGTTCGCACCGTTGTAGTTTCTGCATTATTCCAAAAATCAGAGGCAAGCTTTCATCATTTGCCCCGGAACAAATTTTAGAAACAGCGCAAGCTTATCGCGATAATGGGGTTAAAGAGCTTTTGGTTGTGGCTCAAGATACCACGGCTTATGGTAGTGATGCGGGTTATCGCTCATTTGCAGGGCATGACCGAGGGGATTTATATGCTTTAACAGAGGAACTTGCTAAGTTAAAGCTATGGCTTCGAGTTCACTATGCTTATCCTTACCCTCATGTTGATCGTTTGATTGAACAAATGGCCCAAGGGCTAGTACTTCCATATATGGATGTACCTATGCAGCATGTAAATCGCCGTATTTTAAAATTGATGAAGCGACCAGGGGATCATGACCGTAATTTAGAGAATATTGCTAGATGGCGTCAAATTTGCCCTGATTTGATTATTCGTTCTACTTTTATTGTGGGGTTCCCGGGGGAAACTGAAGAAGAATTTTGCGAACTGCTCGATTTTATCAAGGAAGCGCGGTTAGAACGAGTTGGCTGCTTTGCTTATAGTCCAGTGCACGCAGCCGATGCTAACGAACTTCCTGATCAAATTCCAGAAGAAGAAAAACAAGAACGCTTAGACCGTTTTATGATGGTACAACAAGAGATTTCTCGCGCTTGTTTAGCAGCTAAAGTTGGAACCATTCAAGACGTAATTATCGATAGCGCTACTCCAGAAGGTATTATCGGGCGTACTAAGGGGGATGCTCCTGATATTGATGGTATTGTTAATCTTACCAAAACAGGTTTTACCCCTGTAGGACCTGGTTCAATTGTTAAAGCTAAGATTACGGGTAGTGATGATTACGATTTAACAGGGGAAATTATCCTCCCGTAACCCCCTTGTTTAATTAACAATCGCGAGTTTTTTAATCATTTATGGTCTTAAGCCAAAAGTATGGACGTATAAACGTCTGTATTTTTGGCTTTGCTGTTTGCAAATTGTATAAGTGCACTTATAGATAATGGTATATAATAAGCCGTTAAGTTTTTTTTCGCCGAATACTGCGTGGCAGTTTTGGTTTTTTGTGGCATTTGGGAGCCAAGGGTAATTTTTTATTATGTCAATGCGCTCAATTTACTGCGGTGACGTTCGCGAAGATTCGTTAGACCGTGAAGTTGTGCTCTGTGGTTGGGTGAACCGCAGACGAGATTTAGGTGGCCTTATTTTTATCGATATGCGCGATAAGGCTGGTATCGTACAGGTTTATTTCGATCCTGATCAAAAGGAAGCTCATGAAATTGCTTCTCAGTTAAGAAATGAATTTTGTATTAAGGTTAAGGGTATTGTTAAAGCCCGTCCTGAATCCCAGATTAATGCCAACATGGCTACCGGTAAGGTAGAGGTTATGGCTACTGAACTTGAAATCATCAATCGTTCAGAACCATTACCACTCGATTTTAATCAGGAAAACACTGAAGAACAGCGTTTAAAGTATCGTTATATTGACTTACGTCGTCCTGAAATGTTAGCTCGTTTTAAGACTCGTGCTCACATTACTAGTTATGTACGTAACTTCTTAGATGCTAATGGCTTCCTTGATACCGAAACCCCAATGCTTTGTAAAGCAACTCCAGAAGGGGCTCGTGACTACTTGGTACCTAGCCGTATTCATCACGGTAAGTTTTATGCTCTTCCGCAGTCTCCACAGCTCTTTAAGCAGTTGTTGATGATGAGTGGTTTCGATCGTTATTATCAGATCACTAAGTGCTTTAGAGATGAAGATTTACGCGCTGATAGACAGCCTGAATTTACTCAGATCGATGTGGAAACTTCATTCATGACCTCTGATGACGTTCGTGAAATCATGGAAAAAATGATCCGTGGTTTGTGGAACGACGTTCTTGGGGTTGAACTTGGCGCTTACCCAGTTATGACTTGGGATGAAGCGATGAGCAAGTATGGTTCTGATAAGCCAGATCTTCGTATCCCAACTGAAATTGTGGATATTGATGACTTAGTTAAAGATTGTGGTTTCTCTGTCTTTACTGGGGCTTTAGAAGGCGGTAAGGGCCGTGTGGCTGCTCTTCGTATGCCTGGTGGCGCAGAAAAGACTACTCGTAAGATCATCGATGAATACACTAAGTTCGTTGGTATCTACGGGGCTAAGGGCCTTGCTTGGATGAAGGTTAAGGAACTTAATAAGGGTATTGAAGGTGTTCAATCTCCAATTGCTAAGTTCTTGTCTGACGACATCGTAAATGGCATTTTAGCGCGCGTTAAGGCTGAAGCTGGCGATATTATTTTCTTTGGTGCTGATCCTAAGAAGATGGTAGTTTGCAACGCTCTTGGGGCACTTCGTCTTAAGGCTGGTAAGGATCTTGACTTAGTTGCTGATGGCTTCAAGGCTCTTTGGGTGGTTAACTTCCCAATGTTCGAAGAAGCTCAAGATGGTTCTATCACAGCAATGCACCATCCATTTACCGCTCCAAGCAATTGTACAGCTGAAGATCTTAAGAATGATCCATATTCAGTTTACGCTGATGCTTATGACATGGTTATCAATGGCTATGAAGTAGGTGGCGGTTCTGTACGTATTCACAAAGAAGAAATGCAGCAAGCAGTGTTTGAGGTTCTCGGTATTGATGAACAACAGCAACGTGAAAAGTTTGGCTTCTTACTTGACGCCCTTAAGTATGGTACTCCACCACATGCAGGCTTAGCCTTTGGTCTTGACCGTTTGACCATGCTTCTTACTGGTACTGATAACATTCGTGACGTAATTGCCTTCCCTAAGACTACGGCAGCAGCTTGTCTTATGACCGATGCTCCAAGTTATGCTGCGGCTGATGCGCTTACTGAACTTGCTATCAATTGCACTGATATCGAAAAGTAAGAATTTAGTCCCTCTGCGTAGTTTGGCTAACAGAGGGATTTTTGATAAAATATCGTTCATTCCGGATTGCCGGAACAGATTTTAATTGGCTTACGGGGTTGCCCGTTAAGCACTAAAGTAGAAATAAAGAGAGGACACTATGTCAGGACATAGTAAATGGGCCAATATCCGTTTCCGCAAAGCTGCTCAGGATGCTAAGCGTGGTAAGATTTTTACTAAGCTTATTCGTGAAATTACCACTGCTGCTCGTATCGGCGGCGCTGATGAAAACTCAAATCCACGTCTCCGTGCTGCAGTAGCTGCTGCTCTTTCTCAGAATATGACCCGTGATACTGTTAAGCGTGCAGTAGAACGTGGTGTTGGCGGTGGTGAAGGTGCAGAACTTGAAACCATTGTGTATGAAGGTTACGGCCCTTGTGGCACTGCCTTCATGGTTGAATGTATGACTGATAACCGTAAGCGTACTGTATCTGACGTACGTCACGGCTTCTCAAAGTTTGGCGGTAACCTTGGTACTGATGGTTCTGTATCTTACCTCTTCTCTAAGAAGGGTGTAATTAGCTACGAATCAGCTGATGAAGAAAAGGTAATGGAAGCAGCTCTTGAAGCTGGTGCTGATGACGTTGTGACTAACGACGATGGTTCAATCGACGTATTCACCACTCCAGAAGGTTTCGGTGATGTGCTCGATGCTCTTGAAAAGGCTGGACTTAAGCCAGATAGCGCTAAGGTTTCAATGATTGCTTCTACCGATGCTGAACTTGACGCTGACCATGCTGAAACTTTCATGAAGCTTGTTGATTACCTTGAAGACCTCGATGACGTTCAGGAAGTTTACCACAATGGTGTAATCCCTGACGAAATCGCTGCTACTTTGGAATAATTAACCAAATAGTTAAGTAGTTAGGTAGTTAAGTGTAAAGACACATCTAACAAAAAAATTAGCCTAAATGTAATTTAGGTGCCCCAAAGCCCATATTTTGCGGATTTTTATATATCTAGCAATATGGGCAAATACCCCCAACTATTGGGGGTATTCCTTTATTAGACAGGAAGATCCTCTACATTAGTATAATCTTCATCGTTTACACCTACCTTGTCATCTTCCTCATAGCTTACGCCCATTTCATCTTCAGGCAGAGATATATCTAAGGCTTTAAATAAATCCTTCTTCTTACCAACAACTTCAGAGAAGTAAGCTCCATCATTAAATACAGCTTGATTATCAGTGGCTTGTGATACAGGTCCTATTTGCTGGTCATTTGCTGGTCATTTGCTGAGATGAATTGCGGTTATAAATTCGGTTATAATGTTCTTTCGTCTTTGTAAAGCGCATTCACTCAAGCAAATGCAAGTTGGCTTCGGTTATAATTCGGCTATAATCACGAAGCATTAGGATACCATAGCCGTTTCAGTTACATGGCAAATTCTATTTGCCGGTCATTTGCTGAAACGTGCCTTCTATGATGATTAGCATTCAGAATCAGTACCTTATCAAGCTGATTCTATTTGCTGGTCATTTGCTGGATTGAAAAACTGGGAGTTTTTTTATCTCTTGCAGAAAGAAATTCCGCTAAGAGCTGAACGTATCATTGACAGACTGAAAAATATACTTGACAACAATTAAAAACAAAATATTATGGCAATCATTAAAAGACCTCCTCATGACGATGGACCGGTCAATGCCGGAGAACAGCGCTTGCTGGATTTTCTGTCGGTGAAGTTGCCTGAAAATTTTTACATTTTTTTTACATTATTCCCAATTGTAACATAGCGATTACGGGACCAAACCGCATCATGAAATATTGGGAGTATGACTGTTTGGTGGTGACTCCTCATGCCCTCTACCATATTGAGAACAAGGACTGGGCAGGCAATCTGAAAGGAGACGACTATGCTTGGTTCCGCAATGGTCAGGAAGTGGCTAACCTACATCTCTTCTGCAACAATAATCATGGTGGTACTGTTGTTGCTGGCTATTACACCATAAATCACACCGCTCAATTAAACAACCTAGACCCAGAAAAGTACTTAATGTACATATTTAGTCGCATTACCGACCCTAAGTATCGCA
>OQVQ01000811.1_pt1 | contig 13750 bp, 12 predicted proteins | sample 1691491 | NCBI WGS metagenome assembly OQVQ01 (sample SAMN03418252, study PRJEB22391) | human gut metagenome | biome: human-gut; feature: organic feature; material: feces | host: Homo sapiens | place: Tanzania | collected 2013-01
CATTGCATTTTCGGGTGCTGCGGGACATTCACTCGGCGAATATGCCGCAATGACTGCCGCTGAGATGCTCTCCGCTGAGGACGCATTCAAGGTAATAAAAGCAAGAGCCGAGGCAATGCAGAAGGCTGCCGAAGCTACCGACGGCGCAATGTATGCGATCATCGGAAAATCCGCCGAAGAGATCGAAGAGGTATGCGCAGGCATTGACGGATATGTTGTGCCCGTAAACTACAATTCGACTGTACAGACTGTTATTGCAGGAGAAACAGCAGCTGCTGAAAAGGCTGCCGCAAAGTTTGCCGAGATGGGCGCAAAGGCTGTAAAGCTGGGCGTTTCCGCAGCATTCCATTCAAAGCTTATGCAGCCTGCCGCAGATGAATTCGCAGAGGCAATAAAGAACGTTTCGTTCGCAGCACCCAAGTGCGACTTTTTCTCAAACGTTTCGGGCGGAAAGCTTGACGATTTCACAGATATGCCCGCAAGACTTGCAAAGCACATCGTATCCCCCGTCCGCTTCACCTCCGAGCTTGCGGCTATGCAGGCTGACGGATATACCCATTTCATCGAGCTTGGTCCCAACAAGGTGCTGACAGGTCTTGTAAGAAAAACGCTCAAGGACGTTGAATATGCAAATGTCGAAAACGCAAAATCACTGGAGAAAGCCCTCGAATTATTTAAGTAAGGACTGATAAAAATGACAAAAAGACCACTTCTTATTATCGCAGCAGCTGCTTTTCTGTGCAGCTGTTCGGCAGGAAAGCCCGACGATATAGCTGTAACATCACCCTCTGCGGAAACATCAGCCGATACAGCATCTGTCAGCGAAACAACCGTCACCGAAACGGAAACATCTCCCGAAATATCCGATATAACGGAAGAAAGCGGGACATCTCCCGAAACGGAAGCAACAACTGAAGCAATATCCGAAACATATACATCAACATCTGCCGGCGATGCGAATGAGTTTGAAATGACGGACGAAGTGCGCTCGTTGATCGAATTTATGGAAGAACATACGGGCGGATATGAATTTCACGAAGCTGTTCCGAAATTTTTCGGAGATTTTGACGGAGATGGCATCTATGAGCTTATTGCATATATAGACGCTCCCGATTCGCTTTGCGGTTTTAATATATGGTGCATGAACACAGCCGATTATCTCAGTCTTGAAATGCTTCCGCTGCCTATAAGCAATTATACTCCCGTTGAATACAGTGACCCGGAAATAGTTTTTTCGGGCGATCTTGCATTTCTGAAAATTGAAGGATTATTTGTTTCCGACAGCATTTCATTTTATTACAGAATATCCGACAGCAGGTTTTCCCCATGCACGATAGACAGCTTTGCCTTACAGGGGCTTCGTCCTGACAAAAACGGCGATTTTACTGCCTGCCACAGCACATACGACATGAATTCGGACGGCACGGGGCACACATGGAAACCATATTGGCTTTACTATTCTCCCGATGAAAACACCTTTTATATGTACAAAGGAACCGATATTTCCGAGGAAAAGCTGCTTGAATATGACGGTGCGAATAAGGTGCTTGAAAAGGCAAAGGCGGAGAATCTGACCGTTTCCGAAATAATACTCAGGGAGAACGGCATCATCAACATAAACCTGACAACTGAGCCTGACGGAGAATACTATCATAATAAGTTCTACACTCTGGAGGTGCGTGGAAATTCCGTTTACGATGTCACCCCTGAGTACAACGACGGATATTATCTGAAAGGCTGATAATTATGGAAAGATACTCGCTTTTAGGCTTTCCGCTGAAACACACGATGTCCCCGCCCATACATAAGCGGCTGTTTGAGCTTTCGGACAGGGCGGATAACTCGGAATATTTTCTTTCCGAGATCCCGAATGAAGAGCTTTCGGGATATTACAATGAAACGCTCCGCAATATCCGAGGATATAACATCACGATCCCTTATAAGATCGGGATAATCCCATATCTTACGGAGCTTGATGAATCTGCCGCAAAATACGGCTCGGTAAACTGCGTGAAAAACGAAAACGGCAAAGCCATAGGCTTCAACACCGACTGCAAAGGATTTCTGCGTTCCGTAACCGAGAACGGCGGTAAACTTTCGGGGCGTGTACTTCAGGCAGGCTGCGGCGGTGTCGGAAGAATGATGGCGATCGAGGCCGTATGCTCGGGTGCTGATCTTGTTGTCTGCGTGAGAAACGGTTCAGAAGGAAAGGTTCAGCCTGTTATTGACTACCGCGAAGCTCATCTTGATGATGAAAATGTCGCAGTATCGAAAATAACGGTCGTTCATGCCGATGAGATAAGCGGACATTTTGATCTGCTGATGAATTCAACATCGGTGGGAATGTTTCCGAATGTTGATGCATGTCCCGTTCCCGATGATGCGATAAAAAATTCGGATATGATATTCGATGTCATCTATAATCCGAGAGATACTCAGCTTATCAGAAAGGCTGAGAAGTTCGGCAAAAAGGCTGTCGGCGGCATGGCAATGCTCGTATGGCAGGCGGTCGTAGCGCATGAAATATGGAACGGTTCAGAGTTTGAATTCTCCGACATAGCAAAGCTCATTTCCGAGATGGAAGAGCTTATGAAGTAAAAAATCCTGCAAGCTTTAAACTTGCAGGATTTTTTTATTCGTTTGCATCGTCCGACGTTTTTTCTGTATCTTCGGATTCTTTTAGCTCCGCACCGCTGTTTTCCACTACTGTTCCCGGAGTTTTTTCAAGCTCACGGAAAATGTACATAGCCGGTCCGCTGATCGTGTACATTATGCACACGGGACCTACAAGAAATCCGATGAAAATAGTTGTTCTGTTCCATAAGATGACCGCCAGCTCAATCGCAATAACTATCACCAGACAAAGTGAACGGAAGAAAAATTTCATCGAGATGCGGAATGAATTTCTCAGGCTGTTGAAAATGCTGTTTTCGTATCTCGCAAGAAGCGGATAAACGTAAAGCAGCGAGCAGACAAAAACATACGCCGCAATTATGCCTATCGCAAGGAACATCCACGCATGCTCAGCCGACGGATCATTGTTCATCACGCTGAAAAGCTGGAAATCAAGATAGACCGCCCAAAGGCAGAAGATAGTGATGAATGACATTGGTATGCCCTGCTTCCAGTTTCTTTTGAATGCCTTGATGAATCCCCTTGCTATGTGACCTTCCCTTTCCTCAGCCATACGCAGAGTAATGTCGAAAGCAGCGATCGTCGATGCCCCTATCGTCACGATCGGCAGGCTGAAAAGCAGCCACATAAAATTCAGAACAAACACATCTGTAAGGCGGCACATGAACTTGTACAATTTACTGTCAACACTGAAAAATCCTGCCATAAAAACCTCCGGATAAAAAGCGGGTGCGAATTTTACCCCGCACCCGCTATGAAAATCAAACTGAATTATCAGTCAGCATATCAGCCGTTTCTTACAACGTCCTCAAGGCTGTTTCTGATAGATGCTTCGTTTTCGCACCATGCAAGGCACTGTCCGTCGGGATCGTATTCCTTGACCTTCTGAGTCATTTCGGCAACGATCTTATCGAACTCAGCATCATCCTTTGCATAGATAGCCTGCCATGAGTAGGAAACTATGCACTTAGCAACCTGCTCCCAGATGATCTTGAGATCATCGCTTCTGTCGGACTCACTGTAAGATGTAGCAAGAGAAACCTTGTAGTTTACGGAATCCATGTATTCCTGAGAATTGTAGAAGCCGTACTTATTTCTCCAGTCAAGGAGGATATCGTAGGTTTCATCTGTACGTCTGCTCTTCCAGTTATCGGCATTATATGTTTCGCCGTTGGAATCAGGGTTGGAAGCATCCTTGGACCATGTTGTGTTGTTAGCCTGGAAGGTACCGTCGTTGAAGGATCCGCCGCCCCATTCAGCAGGCATCATAGTACCCTTTCTGTCAGCCTTTGCAGCTTCGCCGAGTTCAGTCAGGCAGCTGTTGCCGTCCTCATCGTAGTACCAGCAAAGATCCTTAGGTCCCCACCAGTATGTCATGTATCCGTCAGGAGTACAGAGCCAGTTGATGATCTCCATGCAAAGCTCAGGATACTCGGTGTTTGCGCCGATAGTCCAGATTCTGTTGCCGCCAAGTACGTTCATACCGTAGCAGAGAGGAGTTGCATCCTTAGGAACCATAGGATACATAGCCTTGCCTGCCTCGAGATGTGCTTCGGTATTGTAAAGCTGAGAACCTGCGTAATCGAATATTGAGAAGAATGTACCGCCTGCCTGAACCTTTTCACTCATCTCGTTATATGTCTGAGTCATAGAGTTCGGGTCGATCAGACCTGCCTGATAAAGCTTGTTGAAGAACTTCAGGCTCTTGAGGTAAGGACCGTTCTCTTCGAGAGCGTCGTGATACTCACCTGTCTCAACATCGTAAAGACCGAAGCCCATTTCATCATAGCCCCAGTATGCGGTAGCAAATGCCTTTACATACATTACCATGTTGCCGTCCCAGTCAGGCCAGAGGGAAACAGCGTATGTTTCAGCACCGTTTTCATCTGTCGGAGAGATCTCCTTCATCTTAAGCATCAGGTCATAGAATTCATCAAGATTGTTGATTTCGGGATAGCCAAGCTGCTTGTAAAGATCCCAGCGGACATCCATTGTATAGAAGAATGCCTCGTGATCCTCGGGAGATGTAGCAACGTTATGACCGAAGCCGTAAACAACGTGATCTGCACCGAAGGACTCATTCAGAGAAGCGTTGTTCTCAAGAGCATAAGGCATATGTTCCTTGATGTAAGAACCGTAATCGGAAAGAATATCGTCCTCGTTCCAGTCGAAGAGCATACCCTCCTTTGCAGCACGCTGATAGTCACTTCCGTTTGAACCGAAAATAACGATATCACCGAGGTTTCCGGACTCCATACGTGTATCGAACATACCGTCTGTATCAGGAATGATAGTCATTTCAACGTTGAATTCACGCTTCAGAACTTCAGCAAACCAACCTGTAAGCTTTCCGGAATAGTTAGCGAGCTGGCTGTAAACTGTCAGCTGAACGGGATCGCCGTCTGTAACTGCGGAGTTGCCGCTTCCGGAAGCATCTGCTCCGTCTGAATCATCACTTGCGGAATTTGTGTTTGAAGCATCAGAAGAAGTATCTGATGACTTGCCGCAGGCTGTTGCCATAGAGCCGAACATAACAGCTGCTGTTACGCCTGCAAGAATCTTTTTGATTTCCATATGTTTCCTCCTCGTTATATGGTATAATATTTGCAGATACCCCGCAGCATACGCTGCGGAGCATTCCTGTAACTCAGCCCTTGACAGCGCCGAGCATAAGTCCCTTTTCAAAGTATTTCTGCATGAAAGGATAAACGCAGAGAATAGGAATGATAGTTACCATAGAGATCGTGTACTGAATGATCTTGGTGTTCATAGCACCTGCGATCGCCGAGCTGTCGGTGCTGCTTGTACCGGAAGCAACGATAGCACCAAGGTTTGAGCTCTGGTTCAGGTAGATATAAAGTCTGTGCTGAAGTGTATAGAGGTCAGGTGAGTTAGCGTTCAGGATAAGCGAATCCTGGAAGGAGTTCCAGTGTCCTACTGCGCCGAAGATAGCGATAGTAGCAAGGATAGGCTTACTCAGCGGCCAGATAATCCTGCGGAAGATGGTCCAGTAGCTTGCACCGTCGATGTAAGCACTTTCTTCGATCTCGGCAGGTATTGACTCGATGTATGTCTTTACAAGGATAATGTTGTAAGGAGAAACGATGCCGGGGATAATGTAAGCGAGGAAGCTGTCAGTAAGTCCCAGCATTGACATGTTCAAATACCAAGGAATAAGACCTGCATTGAAGTACATTGTTACAACAAGGAAACGGTACCAGAACTTTCTGAGCCAGAGTTCCTTCTTTGTTACAAGATAGCCTGCGAGTGCAGATACAAATACCATGAGCGCAGTACCGATAATGGTTCTTGCGATAGTAACGACAACTGAGTTCCAGAGGTCGTTTACCTTGAACATGGAGATGTAGTTCTTGATCGTTATACCCTTAGGGAGAAGTGTGATCGCACCGCTCTTTACAAGCTCATTATCGGAAATAGTATTAATGAAGATGTAATAGAACGGGAAAATGCAGCTGATGGTAAACAGAGCAAAGAACAGGTAGTTGAAAACGTTGAATACAATATCGCCGACGGAAAGCTTGATATGCGACTCATGATCGAGGTCGATCGCAGCCTCCGACTCGCTCTTCTTTTTCAGAGAAAGTTTATCCATGTCTGCACCTCCTTAAACAATGCTCTCGCCGCGGATGAGCTTGGATACACCGTTAGCGGCAAACAGCAGGATAACACTTATTACGGATTTAACCATACCGATAACGGTAGACAGAGGAATAAGTCCGCTTCCGAGACCGAGGTTATAAACATAGAGGTCGAGGACCTGGATCTTTTCTCTGTTCATAGCGTTGGAGAATACCAGGTACTGCTCCATACCGTTTGAAAGGATGTTTGCGATGGACATCAGCAGGAGTACGCAGAATGTAGGGATAAGCTCAGGAATTGTGATGTACCACATCTTAGCAAATCTTCCTGCGCCGTCAACCGTTGCTGCCTCGTAAAGTCCCTGGTCGATACCGGAAATGGAAGCTATGTAAATGATAGCACTCCAGCCTGTACCCTTCCAGATACCCCATGCAAGCATCTTCAGCCACATATGGCTTGAGCTCATCAGGTAGTTTGTGGATGCGCTTCCGCCCATGCTGTTGACAAGAGTATTGATAAAACCGTCTGTATTGAAGATAGCGATCGCAATAGCATAAACAAGTACCCAGCTTATGAAGTTAGGGATAGTTGTGAATGTCTGAACGAATCTTCTGAATCTTGTATTCTTGATCTCAGACAGGAATACAGCGAATGCCATAGGGATCCAGCTTGTGAGGATTCCGAGTCCGCTCATTGCAAGCGTATTTTTCAGAACGGTAACGATATCACGTCTTGTTGCGGCATTCTGGAAAAGCTGTGTGAACCATTTAAATCCGACAAAGCTCTCCTTTGAAAGTGTTTCGCCTGACTTGTAATCAAAGAATGCATATCTCCAGCCGTAAAGCGGCAGATAGCTGAATACAAAGCAAAGTGCGATAACAGGGAGCATCATAAGGAAAAGCTGGAACTTAGGCTCGATGGAAAGCTTTTCGCCCTTCATGCTTCTGGGAACGAGGAAAAGGTTTACAAGAGACAGGATAATGATTAACGAGATCATTACGATATAGTAAATGAATGCGCTCGGAAGATCGCCGACGCTTACCTTATCCATCTTGTTTGCGATAAATGCAGCCTCATTGATGTCGGAATATGCCTGATAAAGACCTGCAAGAGCACATGCCTCAATAACAGCACCGCCAAGTGATGCGGCAAGTCCGATCTTTTTCAGCTTATGGTTGCCAAGTGACATACATCCGCTGACTGCTATGATAACAACAGCAATGATAACGATCATACTGCACATGAAGATCAGCTTGAAGCTGTCCTCTGAGACCCAGTTCTGACGGAACGCACGTCCGCAGTTTGCAACTATCGACTCATAAGAAACGCCGCACGAGAACAGCGACAGGTTCTTATTGATCATCGCACTCAGTCTGGCAGGGTTCATTGAAGGGAAAAACAGTGCAATTATATTCAGCACGATCACTGTTCTGAGCGCCCAGTATATTTTATCGGAAATGCGCTCTGTGAGCGGCTTAGGTGCTGCTTCACGCTTTTTCTTAGGCATATCTGCCATTGATATTGCCATCTGTGTGATCAGTCCTTTCTTTCTCCCGTTTTTTTCGGGTTATTTGTTTGAACTTTTATATGCATCGGCTGCTGTCTCTCAGCAGCAGCCGATGCATAATATTCACAGCGTTTATCAGCCGTTCTTCTTCTTGATAACGATCACAACTACAACTGCTGCAACGATAACTACAGCAACGATAGCAATGATAACGCCTGCATTGCCTGAAGAGGACTCTGCGGGTGCGGATGCTGCCTCAGTCTCAGCTGCGGATGCTTCAGCCTCTGTTTCTTCAGCTGCTGTTGTCTCTGCTTCTGTCTCTTCCTCTGCTGCTGTTGTTGTTTCCTCAGCCTCAGCGGAATCTGTGTTGTCATAAGCAAAACCGGAAATTGTGAACTCGATCTCGATGGAATCCTGAGGCATTGTGTAGCCGAAGAGTCCGTCTTCCTTGCCGAGATCCTCATTCCAGATGTTGATCTGCTGCCAGTTCATATATGTGGTAGCATCGGGGTTCATAAATGCTTCATCGAATGTGTACTTCTTCTGACCGTCCATGTAAACATTTACATCAGTAACCTTTACCTGATCGTTCAGAGGAATGTTTGTGGAAACGAAGAGAAGGTTCAGTGTTTCATCCTCGCCGAAATCGAAATCGGACATTGATACCTTATATGTGCCGTTGCCCTTGATAACAGCATCGTTGAATGTTGTGGGCTTGTTTACAGCTGTGGGACCGTCCCAGCCTGTCAGCTGATCGAACCATACTGTACCGTCATCAGCCTTGGTTCCGTAGCCGTACTGTGCATCGTCATATGCGTTTCTGAATGTGTAGCTTGCGGACTGAACGCCGATGTATGCATGGTAAACACCATCAAGGTCAACGTCGTCTGCAAAAGCGGGCACTGCTGCTACCGCTGACATACTCAGGGCAGCTACTGCTGCAGCGGTCATAGCGCTGAACATTTTAGTTTTTTTCATAATCAACTCTCCTAAAAACAGCTTATTATAAACATATACAATAAGCATTATGATTTACAATACATTTTAATACAAATTATCCAAAGTGTCAAGCCTGTGATTTCATCAAACTATCACATAACCGTGATATTTTTTTGTTATAATTCTCATTGTTTTTATGCACAATGCATTATTTTCGCATCGGAATTTATGCTGTTTCACTAAAATATCAATATGGATTTTAAAATATTTCAGAAAAGGATTGTGCATAATGCACAAATTTTTATGCAAACGATTACTTTTCAATTCAAAAATTCAAAGTGACAAAATGTGAAAAATATTTTTCCATACATATATAAAAACGCACGCAGAACTTACCGTCATATCGCTCATACGGAAAGCCTGCGTGCGTCCGATCCTCGCCTAAAGGGAACAGCTCGGATCAATGCAGAGTCAGAGAAGTAATATATGGATAACTTTCAGGTTCGGAATACAAAGAACGTATTTCCGATGGTTACAGTATATCACTAATATACACGGTTAGTCAAGAATAACTTTGCTGATATGCATATCAATATCTTCATTCAGGCAAAAACTGCTGTTTTACATAAAAACTCACCCGATATGTGCAAAATATTTGTGTATGTAAAATACACTAAACCTATTGACGAGCTATGTTTTATGTGCTATAATACAAAACATCAGCAGGAGGCGGGAAGCCAAGGACATTTTTAATAACCGCCTTATGCATATCGGCATAATATAGTATATCAAGCAGAAGTACGGAGTGAGGTTATGAATTTTGAGTTCATCAGCGAGCATATCCCCCTTTACACAAAGGCGGCGCTGCTCACTGTTACAATAGGCAGCATAGGCATTGTGCTTTCGGCGGTTGTCGGACTCATCTGTGCGCTGTCAAAATACTATAAAATACCCGTGCTGAACGGTCTTTTCACGGCTTACACGGAGCTTTCGAGAAACACACCGCTCATCGTCCAGCTCTTCTTCCTGTATTTTGGTCTGCCGAAAGCGGGAATAGTTCTTTCATCGGAGGCGTGCGGAATAATCGGCCTTGCGTTTCTGGGCGGAAGCTACATGAGCGAATCCTTTCTCAGCGGACTTGAAACGGTCGGGAAAAGTCAGATCGAATCAGCCGAAAGTCTGGGACTCAACAGGTCACAGACTATGAGATATGTAGTTTTCCCACAGGCGGCGGCAGCAGCTATGCCGGCGTTTTCGGCAAACATAATCTTCCTTCTGAAAGAAACGAGCGTATTCAGCGCAGTTTCCCTCGCAGATCTAATGTATGTCGCAAAGGATCTTATCGGAATGTACTACAACACAACGGAAGCACTTGTAATGCTCGTAACGGCATACCTTATTATGATCCTGCCGATCTCACTTCTGCTTTCGGTAATTGAAAGGAGGGTGCGGCATGGAGGGAATTGAAGTCCTTTTCACAGGAAACAATTTTCTGAGACTTCTTGCGGGATTATGGGTGACAGTCAGGATCTCCCTCATCTCGATCGGCATATCACTTCTGATAGGTATCCCCCTCGGACGTGCAATGACCTCGAAAAACAAAGTTATTTCGGTTTTTTGCAGGATATATCTCGAAATAGTCAGGATCATGCCGCAGCTCGTTCTTCTTTTTATCGTTTTCTTCGGCATCACAAGAAGCACCGGAATAAATCTTTCGGGAAATACCGCCGCAGTCATCGTATTCAGCATATGGGGCGTTGCGGAAACGGGCGATCTCGTAAGAGGTGCATTCAATTCTATCCCGAAGCATCAGTTTGAATCGGGATATTCTCTGGGACTCAGCAAATTCCAGCTTTATGTATATGTTATCCTGCCGCAGACGATACGCAGGCTTCTGCCGAACATCATAAATCTTGCGACAAGAATGATAAAAACGACCGCCCTCGTTTCGCTTATCGGTGTGACCGAGGTGCTGAAGGTCGGCAAGCAGATAATCGACGCAAACAGATATAACGCTCCGAATGCGGCTATCTGGGTATATGCGTGCATCTTCTTCATGTATTTCATCATCTGCTTCCCCCTTTCGGTCATAGCAAAGAAAACCGCCAAAAGCGTGAGATCATAAGAAAGGAGCTGTCTGCATGGAAGATACAGTCATTGAAGTCAGCCATCTGAAAAAATCCTTCGGAGAAAACGAAGTCATAAAGGACATCTCGCTTTCGGTAAAAAAAGGCGAAGTCGTTGCCCTGATCGGTCCGTCGGGATGCGGAAAAAGCACCTTTCTGCGATGTCTGAACGGTCTTGAACCAATTCAGGGCGGAACGGTCTCACTTCACGGCGAACCCGTTGAATACGGAAAAAACAGCCTTGTAAAGATACGCCAGAAGATAGGAATGGTGTTTCAGAACTACGACCTTTTCCCGCACATGACCGTTCTTGCAAACGTTATGCTCTCCCCTATGAAGGTGCAGAACAGAGACAAGGAGGAAGTCCGTGAGGAAGCACTCAGGCTGCTTGAACGGGTAGGTCTGGGCGACAAGGCCAGATCCTATCCCTCCGAGCTTTCGGGCGGACAGAAGCAGCGTGCGGCTATCGTGCGCAGTCTTATCCTTCACCCGGATATCATTCTTCTCGATGAGATCACTGCCGCACTCGATCCCGAGATGGTCCACGAAGTTCTTGATGTTGTTCTTGGACTTGCAAAAAGCGGCACCACGATGCTTATCGTAACACATGAAATGGCATTTGCGGAAGCAGCTGCGGACAGGATAATTTTCCTGGACGGCGGAGTTATCGTCGAGGAAAATACACCGCATGAGTTCTTCAGCAATCCGAAAACAGAACGTGCGCAAAGGTTCTTAAAGACCTTTACATATACAAAATGATCGGGATAATCCCGAAAAAGGAGAAATGAATTATGAAAATCAGAAAGATCGTATCAGGAATCACCGCAGCTCTGCTTGCACTCACATTTTCCGCATGCTCATCTAACGGAAGCTCCGCGGAAACTGTATCCGACAACATTTCCGCTGAAGAACCGGCAGCAGGAAACGCTTCTCAGATATACAGGACCGTTGATGACATCAAGGCAAGCGGCACAATAAAGATCGGCGTATTCTCCGATAAGAACCCGTTCGGCTATGTTGACAACAACGGCGAATATCAGGGCTATGACATCTACTTTGCAAAGCGTATCGCACAGGATCTCGGAACTGAGCTTGAGCTTGTCCCCGTTGAGGCAGCAAGCCGTGTTGAATTCCTTGAAACAGGCAAGGTAGACATCACTCTCGCAAACTTCACAGTAACACCCGAGCGTGCGGAAAAGGTCGATTTCGCACTGCCTTACATGAAGGTCGCACTGGGCGTTGTATCCCCCGAAAACGCTGAGATCAAGTCCGTTGATGAACTGAACGGCAAGAAGCTTATTGTCGTTAAAGGCACAACAGCAGAAACATTCTTCACAGAAAATTATCCCGATGTTGAGCTTGTAAAGTATGATGAATACAACGAAGCTTATTCCGCACTTCAGGACGGCAGAGGCGACGCATTCTCTACCGATAACACAGAAGTTCTTGCATGGGCAATGCAGAACCCCGGATTTGCGGTAGGGATCGAGTCCCTCGGAAGCGTTGACACTATCGCTCCCGCTGTAACAAAGGGCAACGAAACACTGCTCAGCTGGCTGAACGATGAGATCAAGTCCCTTGCTGATGAATCCTTCTTCCACAACGATTACGATGCAACTCTTGCCGCAGTTTACGGCGATGCAGTTGACAAGGAAAACCTTGTTGTTGAGGGCGGCGTTGTTGAGTAATAAACACGCATAAAATGTGCCTGCCGATCGGCTTTTACCGTTCGGCAGGCTTTTTTGCATCTCCGATATCCGTGACGATCCTATATCCCGCAGAGCTGACACGGCTTTCAAGGCATCCCCTGCACTGCGCAGACTCCTCACCCGTGCATATCTTGTTGTCATAAAGTGAGTAAAGCTTTCTGACACCGACGGGCGAAAGGTTCGGCATGACTACGTTCGCACCCGCTTTCAGTCCCATTTCACGTCCCTCTGGGTGAATGGTTCCGAGAGCTGTCGTTGACGGGATAAGCGCATACGGAAACATCAGCCTGAGTATCGAAATAAGCCGCAGGGTAAGCGTCAGGCTGCCGTTTTTCTGCTCGGCAAAAGGTGTATCACAGTGGGCTATGAACGGTCCGATGCCGATCATTGCGGGCTTCAGCTGCTGCAAAAATCTCAGATCGGAAATAAGATTTTCCGTCGTCTGATACGGAGAACCGACCATAAATCCCGAGCCTGTCCGATAGCCTATGTCCGACAGATCGTACAGACATCGTTTCCTGTTTTCAAGGCTCATTTCGGGCGGATGAAGCTTTCCGTAATGCGAAATATCCGCAGTTTCATGCCGCAGAAGATACCGCCTTGCACCTGCTCTGAAATACGCCTCATAGCTTTCCCTTGACCTCTCGCCTATCGAAAGCGTAACGGCGCAGTCGGGGTATTTTCCGGTTATATCGGAAACTATCCCGCAGATGTCATCGTCGGAAAATGACATGTCCTCGCCGCCCTGAAGCACAAAGGTGCGAAATCCAAGAGAATATCCCTCGTCACAGCAGCAAAGTATCTCCGACCTGCTCAAACGGTATCGGCGAAGCTTTTTGTTGTCACGCCGCAGACCGCAGTAAAGGCAGTTGTTTTTGCAATAGTTCGTGAATTCTATCAGACCTCTGATATAAACGTCAATGCCGTATATCTCACGCCTTACACGGTCGGCTGCGGCAAAAAGCCGGTCATCGCCGCCGTTTCGCTCAAGCAGAAATTTCAGCTTATCATCGGAAGCGTCATGTGTATTATTAAGTTCGCAGATGATTTCATCAATATCAAATCCCATAAAAGCCCTCTTTTCATTGCCATTATATCATATCAATAAAAAAATTTCAATGGATAAAGCTGTCTTTATGAAATACACTGATTTTGTACAAGTTATAATAAAAAACATTAAAATTATGGAGAAGAAATCGCCGCAAAAGCTTTGATATATGCGGTTTTGCGGCGAG
>OQVQ01000812.1_pt1 | contig 13745 bp, 11 predicted proteins | sample 1691491 | NCBI WGS metagenome assembly OQVQ01 (sample SAMN03418252, study PRJEB22391) | human gut metagenome | biome: human-gut; feature: organic feature; material: feces | host: Homo sapiens | place: Tanzania | collected 2013-01
CCCCTGCAAGGGCGCAATCCCCGGCGTTCAGTTCAATGCCAAAGTATATCAAGAAATCCGATAAAGCCGCCGACCGCTTGGATAAGGCAAAGGCGGCTATCCCCAAAGAAAAGAAACTGGTAAAAGAGCGCACCTTTGACGAAACCACCGGGAAAGGCAAGACCCGCCTGCACTTTGAGGAAAAGGACAAGCCACCCGGATTTAAGGAGAAGCACAACCCACTATCCCGCCCCACACAGGAAGCCGGGATTTTGGTACATAACAAAATCCATTCTGTCGAAAAGGATAATTCCGGCGTGGAGGGCGCACACAAGAGCGAGGAAACCGCAGAACGGGGATTGAAGTACGGGGCGCGGAAAATCAAGCAGGGCTACCGTAGCCATAAACTGAAACCCTACCGGGAAGCGGCAAAGGCAGAAAAAGCGGCTTTTCGGGCGAATGTGGATTTTCAGTATCACAAGACCCTGCATGAGAATTCGCAGCTAACCAGTAACCCCATTTCCCGGTTTTGGCAGAAGCAGAAAATCAAGCGGCAGTATGCAAAGGAAGCCCGCAATACCGCAAAGGGCATCAAGGGCGCGGCAGAACGCACCCGCAAGGCGGCAGCCAAAGCCGCCGAGAAAACGAAGCAGACCGCAGCATTTGTGGCAAGGCACCCGGCGGGTGTGGCAATCGCTGTCGGTGTGCTGCTGCTCTTTATCATGGTTATGTCCGGGCTGTCCTCTTGTGGGGCAATGTTTTCCGGCACCTTAAACGGCGTGCTTGGAACGTCCTATACCTCCGAGGACAGCGACCTTGTGGAAGTGGAAAACAGCTACGCCGGATTGGAAAACGAGCTGCAAAGCAGGATTGACAATATCGAGCGCGACAATCCGGGCTATGACGAGTACCGCTATGACCTTGCAAATATCGGACATAACCCACACGAATTAGCGTCCTATCTGACCGCAAAATATCAGAGCTACACCCGCGCCGAGGTACAAAGCGAATTACAGCGGATTTTCAATCAGCAATATAAGCTGACCTTGACCGAGGAAGTGGAAATACGCTACCGGGAGGAAGAACGCACCGACACATGGACAGACGAGGACGGCAACGAGCATACGGACACCTACACGGTACAAGTGCCTTATGAGTATTACATCTTAAACGTCAAGCTGACGAACACCCCGTTATCCACGATTGCAGAAAACAATCTGACCCCGGAACAGCTTGAAATGTACCGGGTGTACTTACAGACAAGCGGAAACAAGCCCCTTATCTTTGGCGGCGGTTCTTCCGATACTTCCGCGTCCGAGGATTTAAGCGGCGTGGATTTTGTGAACGGAACGCGCCCCGGCAATACCGCTATCGTTGACCTTGCAAAGCAGCAAGTCGGAAATGTGGGCGGCTATCCGTATTGGAGCTGGTACGGCTTCAACTCCCGCGTGGAATGGTGCGCCTGTTTCGTGTCCTGGTGCTACGGGCAAATGGGATTTTCCGAGCCGCGTTTTGCCGCCTGCCAGTCGCAGGGTATTCCGTGGTTTACCTCTCACGGACAATGGGGAGCGCGGGGCTATGAAAACATTGCTCCCGGTGACGCTATCTTTTTTGACTGGGACTTAGACGGCAGCGCAGACCATGTAGGGCTTGTTATCGGCAGGGACGGAAACCGCGTCTACACCGTGGAGGGCAATTCCGGCGACGCCTGCAAGATTAAGAGCTATCCCCTTGACTATGCCTGTATCAAAGGGTACGGGCTGATGAACTGGAACTGACATACAACAACACATTTGAAAATCGAAAGGAGAAAAATCATTATGGCTATGAGTAAAATTGAAAGAATTGAAAAGGAAATCCAAAAGACCCGTGAGAAAATCACGGAGTATCAGAACAAGCTGCGCGGACTGGAAGCACAGAAAACCGAAGCGGAAAATCTGCAAATCGTTCAGCTTGTGCGCTCTATGCGCCTTACCCCGCAGGAGCTTACCGCTATGCTTGCGGGCGGCGGTATTCCGGGCATTGCCCCTATGCCCGCAGACTATGAGGAACAGGAGGACAATGCAGATGAAGAATAAAATTCTTAGAAGCCTTACCGCACTTTGCGCCGCCCTTATGCTCATGGGCGGCTTTTCTGTTACCGCCTTTGCACAGACACCTACGACGGAAGAAACCGACGACAGCGGCGTGATCGTGGAAACCGAACCGCAGCCCCTTACCCCGGAGGGCAACATGACCCTTGTGGACGACATCGACGGGGACGCTGCCGAGGATAAACAGTTTATCGTCGTGAAAAGCAAAGGCGGCAACTATTTTTACATTATCGTTGACCGGGCAGCCGAGGGGGAAAATTCCGTCCACTTCCTAAATCAAGTAGACGAAAGCGACCTTATGGCGATTATCGGGGAGGAACAGACCGAACAGCCCCCGGCTGTCTGCAACTGTACCGAGAAATGCAAGGCGGGCGAAGTCAACACCGCCTGTCCTGTCTGCTCTGTAACTATCAATAACTGCACAGGCAAGGACACCGAGCCGGAAGCTCCCGCAGAGCCGGAGAAACCCAAAAACAGCATGGGCGGGCTTCTCATCTTCCTTGTTGTGGGACTTCTTGGCGGCGGCGCAGCCCTCTACTACGTTAAGTTTATGAAACCGAAGCAGAACGTAAAAGGCAGCACCGACCTTGACGAGTTCGATTTTGACGAATACGACGAGGACGAGCCGGAGGAAGAAACTGACATCGCAGACACCGAACAGGAGGACGAGGAAGAATGAAACTTGTGATTTGTGAGAAACCCAGCGTCGGGGCGGCGGTTGCCGCCGCCCTTGGCGTTACGGGTAAGAAAGACGGATATATCGAAAATGACAAGTACATCATTTCTTGGTGTATCGGGCATTTGGTACAGCTTTCCGAAGCTGCCGCCTATGGGGAGCAGTACAGAAAATGGAGCTATGACAGCTTACCCATTCTGCCGCAGGAATGGCAGTACACCGTAGCCGCCGACAAGGGAAAACAATTCAAAATCTTGAAAGACCTCATGCACCGCGCCGACGTTTCGGAAGTCGTGAACGCCTGCGACGCGGGGCGCGAGGGAGAATTGATTTTCCGATTTGTCTATGAAATGGCGGGCTGCAAGAAACCCTTTACCCGTCTTTGGATTTCCTCTATGGAAACGGACGCAATTCGAAGCGGCTTTGAACATCTGAAGGACGGGCGCGGGTATGACACCCTCTATCATTCCGCACTATGCAGGGCAAAGGCTGACTGGCTTATCGGTATCAATGCGACCCGCCTTTTCTCCTGCCTGTATGGAAAGACCTTGAACGTGGGACGTGTGCAGACCCCGACCTTAAAAATGCTTGTAGACCGGGACGCTTCCATTACAAACTTCAAGAAAGAAACCTACTATCATGTGCGCCTTATGCTCCCCGGCGCAGAAGCGGCAAGCGCGAAGATCTGCGCCGCTGATGAAGCGGGCAAACTGAAAGCAGCCTGCGAAGCGTCGGCGGCTGTCTGTACTTCCCTTGTGAAAGAAAAGAAAACCATTGCCCCGCCGAAGCTCTTTGACCTTACCAGTTTACAGCGGGAAACAAACCGTATTTACGGGTACACGGCAAAGCAGACCCTTGACCTTGCACAGACCCTCTATGAAAAGAAGCTCTTGACCTATCCGAGAACGGACAGCGCATTTCTGACCGATGACATGGGAGAAACAGCGACGGGCATTATCGCGCTGCTATGCGGGAAGCTGCCCTTTATGGCGGGCATTTCCTTTACGCCGGAAGTTTCCCGCGTTCTGAACAGCAAAAAGGTATCAGACCACCACGCCATTATCCCCACTATGGAGCTTGCAAAGACCGACCCCTCTACGCTGCCGGAAAGTGAAAGAAATATCCTTACCCTTACCGGGGCGCGGCTGCTTATGGCGACCGCAGCGCCGCACGTTTACGAAGCGGTAACGTCGGTTTTCTCCTGCGCCGACCATGAATTTACGGCAAAGGGAAAGGCGGTAATCGCTGCCGGGTGGAAAGACATGGAACGGCTTTACCGGGTGACCCTCAAAAAGAAGCCGGACAGCGACGACGAAAACGAACTTGTTTTAGATGTGCCGGACTTTACCGAGGGACAGACCTTTGAAAACCCTGCTGCAAAGGTTACGGAGCATGAAACGACGCCGCCGAAGCCCCACAATGAAGCGTCCTTACTTTCTGCTATGGAACGCGCTGGGAATGAGGACACCGACCCGGACGCAGAACGCCGGGGGCTTGGGACGCCCGCTACCCGCGCCGCTGTCATTGAAAAGTTAGTAAAAGGCGGCTTTATCGAGCGCAAGGGCAAGCAGCTACTTCCTACCAAAGACGGCACAAACCTTGTGTGCGTCCTGCCGGACAGCTTAACTTCTCCGCAGCTTACGGCTGCATGGGAAAACAATCTGACGCAGATTGCAAAGGGTAACGCTGACCCTGCCGCTTTCATGCAGGGTATCGAAGCAATGACGCAGGAGCTTGTAAAAACCTATGCTTCCGTGTTGGGTGAGAAACAAGAGCTTTTCAAGACAGAAAAAACAGAGCTTGGGAAGTGTCCCCGCTGCAAGTCCCTGGTCTATGAGGGAAAGAAAAACTACTACTGTTCCAACAAAGAGTGCGGCTTTACCATGTGGAAAAATGACCGCTTCTTTGAGGAACGAAAAACCGCCTTTACCCCGAAGATTGCCGCAGCACTTCTTAAATCCGGCAAGGCAACAGTTAAAAAACTGTACTCTCCGAAAACGGGCAAAACCTACGACGGAACGGTACTTTTAGCCGACACGGGCGGTAAATATGTGAATTACAAAGTAACCATTTCAAAGAACAAAGAACTTGAATAGCAAGCATAGGAAGCGGGTACCCACTTCCGTAAAATCCCTGCCACTCATGTAGAGCTTGGCGGGGATTTTGCTTGTTGGGAAGTTTCCCAAACCCTCTAAAAATCCTCAAAAATCTTTGGCAGAAATGCGGGCGCACCGTAGTGGGACTATGTAACCACAAACGCAGCGTCCGCGCTGCCATACGCGAAAGGAGGTTTTACACATGGCAAGTTTGCGCGACAGCGTAAAGGACTATCAAGAGGAACTTAGGGACGGTATTGCATGGGTAGCATTTTGGAAAGAGGGACGTTCATGGAACGCCGAGCTGTTTCATCTTGAAGTGGACGGTACTTTAGAACCGTTTGACAGGAGCCGGTTAGAAGAAATCAAAGCGGCTGACCCCACCGCCGTTATTCTAAACGGCTACTACTGCGGGCATTTAGGCGAGAATATGAGCCTTGACGAGTTGACCGCCGGAGTGCGCTATCACTATGAAAACAGCATGAACGACCTTGACGGTTTTATCGGGGCGCATGACGACAGGCTTCCCCCGGAGGTTATCGAGGAAGCAAGAGCCGCCGCCCATGCAGCGGGGCTTCCCTTTTCCGAAAAGCCCTACCGGGACGGGGAAGATTTTGACCCTTATGTATTTGACGGAAGCATGAGCATTGAGGACTACGAGCTTATGCACCGCATGATTGAAAAAGAAAGGAGCGAGCAAATGGACGAATGGAAAACAGGTTATTCCTCATACGACCGCGACAGACTGGACGCCGCCGACAAGATGAAGATTGAGCGCGGTATCTATTTTGAAACGAAAGACGCGGATATTTCCCCGCTGACCGCCTTACCCCTTGCCGAGCTTATGAAGCTGCGGGAGGAAAGCGCGGCTGCGGAGCAGACCGTATTTGAAAATCTAAAAGTACAGGCTTCCGCATGGGAGGAACAGGCGGGAAAGACCCTGCTATTTGACAAGGCGATTGAGTATGCGAGAATACCCGAAGTGAAGCATACGGCGAACAAGTGGCAGGACGAGGACAACGACCGCCACACCATCAGCAACCGGGTATATAAAATGAGCTACCATGTTTACGAAAATACCCGTTACGACAAGGCAGCACAGAAGTCTATCCCGTATTCCTATACGCTGTCTTGGAACGTCTACACCAACAGCCCCCACGGATACGGACAGGCGAAAATCGCCGGACAGGACAGAAAGGTATTTGCTGACCGGGCAGCTATGGAAAAATATCTGAATGGGCGTATCAAGGCGTATGAAAAGCTCTTTACGGAAATCTCCCCGGCTATCCCGCAGGAATACGCGGAGCAGTTTAAGGTAAACGGGCAGCTCTTACCGGGCTATACCGTAGAGGGCGAGGAAATCAAGCAGCCCGCTGCCGACATTCCCGCCGCTGCACCGAGAACCGAACCGGGACAGGATACGGAACAGTTTGCAATCCTTATTGACAGCCGCACCCGTTTTGAAACGGGAGAACCGGGCGGCTGCTGGTTATCCATGCCCGCCACAAAGGAAGAACTTCACGAAGCCATGCAAAGCGTCGGCATTACCGCAGACAATCCGCAGGAATTTTTCATTCACGGCTACTCTGACCGGGAGGACAGACACATTGCCCTGCCGTATGACATGGTATGCGCGGCACAGGTGGACGAGCTGAATTTCCTTGCGGCACGACTGGAAACCCTTGACGCTTCCGGGATTACCGCGCTGAACGCCGCCACGCAGCGCAGGAATGGTTTTGAGAATATCGGGCAGCTCATTGACTTTACCTATAACGAGGACTTTTTCGTGCATATCCCCGAAGTACATAATCTCCGCGAATTGGGCGATTATTACCTTAACAAATCCGGCATGGTGCAAATGCCCGCTGAATGGAAAAACAGCATTGACCTTATCGCCTTTGGACGAAACGCCGCCGCGCAGGAAAAAGGCAGCTTTACGGAATACGGCTACCTTGTGGAAAGCGGCGACGCATGGGAGAAACACTTTGAGGGGCGCGATGTGCCGGAGGACTACCGCATTATGAGCTACCCGCAGCCGACCGTCGAACTGGACGCAGCCCCGGCAGTACAGGCGGCTGTTCCCGAAGCACAGCAGCAGGAGCCGCGCCCGGTTATCCCTATCGTGCTGACGAGCGAGAAGCCCGCCGAAAAGCTCAAAGAGATTACCGACCGTTTGGAACAAGGCATTACGGAACTGTTTGACAGCGAGCGTTACAAGGAATATCTGCGCGTCATGTCAAAGTTTCATAATTATAGCTTTAATAATACGCTGCTGATCGCCATGCAAAAGCCCGACGCTTCCCTTATCGCCGGATTTTCCGCATGGAAAAATAACTTTGGACGAAACGTGATGAAAGGACAAAAGGGTATCAAAATCCTTGCACCGTCGCCGTTCAAGATTAAAAAGGAAATGGAGAAAATCGACCCGCAGACACAGAAAGCCATTATCGGCAAAGACGGAAAGCCCGTAACCGAGGAAAAGGAAATCACGATACCCGCCTTTAAGGTGGTATCTGTCTTTGACGTATCGCAGACCGAGGGAAAGGAAATCCCCGATATTGCCGTAAATATGCTGACCGGGGACGTAGAGCATTACAAGGACGTTTTCGCTGCCCTTGAAAAGACTTCCCCTGTTCCCGTTGCCTTTGAGAAAATCGAGGGCGGCGCACATGGTTACTACCACTTGGAGGACAAGCGTATTGCCCTTGATGAGGGCATGAGCGAGCTGCAAACCTTAAAGACACTTATCCATGAAATCGCCCATGCGAAGCTGCACGACATTGACCTAAACGCCCCTTTAGAGGACTTGGAGAACAGACCCGACCGCCGCACCCGTGAGGTACAGGCAGAAAGTATCGCCTATACCGTGTGCCAGCATTACGGGCTTGATACCTCTGATTATTCCTTTGGGTATGTTGCCGGGTGGAGTGCCGGACGGGAGCTTGCTGAACTGAAAAGCTCTCTTGAAACAATCCGCAGCACCGCAGCGGAAATCATCAACAGCATTGATGAACATATCGCAGAGCTGCAAAAGACGCAGGAACAGGCGCAGACTTCCGAGGTACAGGAAGTGACGCAGGACGCGCCGCCGCAGGAGAAGCCGGAAATCCCCGTACCCGACGCCACTATCAGCGTAAAGGAAATGCAGGACTACGGCTATTCTTGGGACGGTATGTTTCCGCTGAAACAGGAAGCCGCCGAGCGTTTGTTTACACAGGACGGTATCGAGGTTTTCCGTATCTATGAGGACGGCACCGAGGGAGCCGTTACCAGTCTGACCGATTTACAGGAACACGCAGAAAAAGGCGGCTTGTTCGGTGTAGAAAAGGAAACTTGGGAAGCCCTGCATGAATACAACGCCATGAAGCAGCAGCTACGGGAAAGTGTGCCGACAAAGGAAGCCCTTTTACTCTACGGCAAGGAGGACAGCTACGGGATTTATCAGTTAGCCCGCGGCGACGCCACAAGGGACTTGTACTTTGAGCCTTACGACCGCCTGCAGGCGACGGGACACACCGTAGACCGGGCGAATTATGAGCTTATCTATACCGCGCCCCTTACGGCAGACGTTACCCTTAACAGCATTTGGGAAAAGTTCAATATCGACCACCCGAAAGATTTTAAGGGACACAGCCTTTCCGTTTCCGATATTGTGGTGCTTCATCAGAACGGCGAAAATACCGCCCACTATGTAGACAGCGGCAGTTTTCGGAATGTGCCGGAATTTTTGCAGGAGAAGCAGTCGCAGCTTATCCCCGACGAGCATTTGACCGGGAAACAGATTAGAACGCCGCGCGGCAGTTTTTATGTATCGGATATGAGCGTTGAACAGATGAAAGAAGCCGGGTATGGACTTCATCATCAATCCGACGACGGGAAATATCTGATTATGGGAAACAGTACGCGGGCGTTTGCCGTTGCCGCCGAACAGCCGGAAAAAGCTAACCCGTTAAAACATATCGAGGACACTATCGAGCAGAACGACAATAACTTTGACGGTATCATCAACAACACGCCGCAGACGCCGACCGTGGACGCTCTGGAGCAGAAAGCAAAGGCGGGCGAGGTTATCTCCCTTGTTGACCTTGCCGACGCTATCAAAGCCGACAAGGAACAGGGAAAGACAGCAAAGCCGGAAAAGAAGCCCTCTATCCGGGCGCAACTCAAAGCAGATAAGGAAAAGGCACAGAAGAAACCACAAAAAAGCAAGTCGCAGGACTTAGAAAGGAGCTGACCGATTGGGTAAATTAAGTAAGTTTGAGAATGTGGACGTTATCGCTTCCCTTGAAGCGATTATGAAACAGAATACCGCTTTCTATCAGAGTGATTTTGAGATAGACAAACGGATTTTGCGAGAAGCAGCGTCAAGACCCGCTGCTGAAGAAAAACGGCTGCTATGGTTTTCCCGCCCGTCGGGGACGTGCTGCTTCCGGGAACGCGACGTTTTCCTAAAGGACACAAGGCAGCATAACACATGGCGGTTTTATGGGGAGCAGACCCGCGATAAAATCCTTGCCTATGCGGTGGAGCTGACCGGGAAAGAAAATGGGATAATCAAAGGCAATCTCTATGAGCTTGACTATCCGCAGCACTTCCGGGAAGTAGTCGAAAAATCTCTGCCCGCCGATAATTACACGCTGCTCTATGAGCATGGGGAACGGGTGCAGCCCGCCGGAATGTATTTTGACGGCAACCCCGACCCGCAGCTTGGGAAGTTTGAACGCTTTGAAGCGCAGCCTAATGACCCGGAAGCATTGCATTTTCTCATGCGGGAGGAAAAGCACAGCTATGACCGCTTAAAGCCGGGGGATTTCAAGGCGCATATTACCGCGTTGCATGACAGCCGGATTGAAGCCGAAGCACAGCGCATTGTAGCGGAAATGAAGCGGCAGGACAGCCCTAACAGCCCCAACAAAACACATTTCATGGTGGAGCTTTCGCCTTACTTTATGCAGTTAGCTTCTACAAAGGACACCGACCGTCTGTTTGCTATGCTGCCATACAAAACACTTTCTTTTTCTAAGATTGAGGGCAGGCATGGCACTTTTGCATTTTTAGACAAAAGCGAGGACAGAAGCCGGAATATCCGAAAAGCCCCGCCCCTCTGTCCGGGCGCAGCTTGCCGCAGACAAGAAAACAGCCGCCCCGAAAAAGTCAGCGGCAAAAAGAAAAAATCACGATTTGGAGGTATGAGCATGAATAGATTTACTGTTGAGGAAACAAACCTTTTGAGCATTTACCATGAGGGAAGCAAGGCGCAGCTTATTGAGAACATGACCGCTGCGCTGCCTTACATGGACGCGGGATTACGGGAGCTTGCAGAGCGCACCATTTCCAAAGTGAACGCGCTGACCGACGCCGAGTACAAAGAGCTTTCCGTTTATCCTGCTGATGAAGTATGACCGGGATTAAGCGGCTGACGCCGCGACAAAGCCGCAAGGTAAACACCCTTGTGAAAAAGGAGTGCTGCAACTGCGAGAATGGCAACTGTATTTTACTGGACGACGGGGACACTTGCGTATGCCCGCAGCTCATTTCCTATTCCCTGCTCTGTAAGTGGTTTCGGATTGCCGTACTTCCTCTTGATAAGCTGCTCTATGCGGAACTCTATCAGACCGAGGACAGAAAGAAATGTACCGTGTGCGGCGCGTTCTTTGCGTCCACCTCTAACAGCGTCAAATACTGCCCGGACTGTCGGAAGCGGATTACCCGCAGACAGGCAGCCGAGCGCATGAGAAAACGGCGCGCTCTTGTTACGCGGTAAGGGCGAAAAAAGCCTTGTTTTACAGGCTTCTGACAACCGTTTCCTCATAGGGCAAGGGCTTTATACCTTTTCCCTTAAAAACGGCGTTCTACTGCGTAACATTTCAGAACTGCACCCATAAGAAAACCGGGGCGCGGATAGTCTTTACTGACTGTCTGCGTCCCGGTTTTTCCTTTGCTATTTTTCCATGTTGATTTGAGGGGTTGCGCCCTTATCTGTGGTAAGTAAACGGTATATCGTAAGGGGGATATACCATGCAGCCACGACGAGCCGCCATATCAAAATGACCCCACCGATAATGCCGCCCAAAATGAAGTTGAGGGCAATGATACCCACCGTTCCGGCTATGTCATACCCATGCGGTACAAGCCATACGAACATACGGCGAATACCAAAGGGAATACCGCAGCACAGCCACACATAAAAGTAATTGGTCTGCCCGTCCTCTGTAAAGACGTTCTTAAACATGAAGAATAAAAACAATGCGATAACGGCGGGCAAAACGGTTCTCTTAAAAAAGTCTTTCCAAATTTCCCCGCGTGTCATGGTATCACTCCTTTTCTATTGGGAATTGTGGGATAGCTTCTAACAGTTTCAGTATGAGCGTTTGCCGTAAATCGTCGTCGATTTCCTCTTTTACGCTTCCGTCCGGCTGACGCTTTTTTACCATTGCAAGGCGGTTGATTTCGTCACCGTAACAAGCAAGCACTTTTTCCAACGCCCATTTTTCGCTCACAACGGCGGCGCGTATCGTTTCATAGTCCGGCATTTCCTGTTCCATTCTCTGACACTTCCTTTGCTGAAAATGTATCACTTTGGTATGTAACTACTGTTTTTGATAGGAACTATTATATCATACAAGTATGAACAAAGCTACTCCCCACGTTCTTTTCCTTTTTCCCGTTCCGGTTCTCTTGGCTGCCGTAAAATGCTGTCTATGTTCTGTTTGATAACGTCGTACTCTTTGACCTGTTTTTTCAGTCTGCCATAGTCGGCGTAAAGGGCTTCTTTCTGTTCCTGGAGCTTTTCATATTCCGATTGCAGCGCGGTGAGGTTCGGGAGCTTGGAAACGCCCGCCGCCTTTAATGCCTTTGCCGCTGCTTCATGCAAGATGATTTCGCGCTCATGGGCTGCCCGGTAACTGTCCTTATTTCTTGCTTTGCGGTATGCGTCATAGGCGGGTTTTGTCTTTTGGAACGTGGAAACATTCTTGATAAGCACCGCCATATCTGCAAGCCGTTTTTCCGCGCTCTTTAATGCGTCTGCCGCCTGTTCGCTCTCTGTCTGTATCTCTGCGATTTTTGCGGTCAAGTCGGTGTATTGTTCAATCTTGTGTTCCGTAATAAAATTCATGGTCTTAGCTGCCTGTTTCAGATTGTGGATTTTCGCCCATTGTTCATAACCCCGGCTCTGCGCCGCCTTGATACTGTTTTCAATATCAATGAGCAGGGACACGCCGCGTTCTGTCTTGGGAGCTTTGGCGGTGCGGGTACGCTTGCCCTCTATCCGTTCCCGGATTGCTTCCTCTGTATAATCTGCGCCGAGGGTTTTCAAACGGGTAAACCGTTCCTGTCCCGGAACCAAACAGGACACATATTTTCCCCGTTTGATTGTGAAGCCTTCTGCCTGTAACCGCGCGAGCAATTCTTCAAAGTCGGACACTTGGGGGATAAGGGTATCGACGGCAAGTTTCAATTTTGCTTTGGCGGTTTTCTCTTTCTTATACACCGCATAATTCTTTCCCTTGCCGCCTTTCTCCGGCACAAGGACGGACAAGCCGTTTTCCCGGCACAGCCTGTCGCTGATGTTGCGTATTCCGTAATAGGTGCGCTTGTTGGAAACATACTTGTGGTAGTCTACAAAGTTTACCGCACAAAAAATGATGTGGTTATGGATATGCCCTTTATCTATGTGAGTGGTAAGGACGTATTCATATTGCCCCTTTGTTACCGCGTCGGCAAGCTGTTTTCCGATTTCATGGGCTTTCTCATAATCGACTTCCCCCGGCTCAAAAGATTGTATCAAATGGTGTGCGAGGTTGTTTCCTCTGTCAAGAGCTTGCGACAATGTAAATCCGAACTCAATATCTGCCGTTTCATAGCTGCACCCGAACGAGGACACCAGCATTTTCCCGTCCGTCTTGTCCGGGTTTTGGATATAGTCAAGGGCTTTTTTTAACGTGCTTTTAATAGGCTTAATCTTTGTAACCGCCATATCTCCGCAAGCACCTCCTTGATTTCTTCTATATCCTCTTGGTAGACGCTGCCCGTCGCATTGACGCGCTTTGCAATCTGATTGATATTGACACCAATCTTGTTGATCTCATAGATCATCCGCACGATGGAGGATTCAAACTCATCCCTCGTCACATCCGGCGGACACTTTGCCACACTCCGAATATATTCGCTCATGGTTTTATGATGCAGGCTTGCCTGCTTATTCAGTGCTTCCTTTTCCTCCGGTGTCATTCGTACCCGGAGAATCTCTGTTTTCATGTCATTCAAACAATCACCTCTTTCTTCTGTCTGGACATTTTGTCCAAACGTACCATTTTCGCCCAATTTCCAGCCCTTTTCTCCCATTTTTGATGCACATCTGATGACCATAAAATATACATTTTCCCTTCTCATTCAAGCCCCGCAAGATACGCATGATGTGTCCACACCCATGCACATCAACCAAAAAACTCTCCTGCTGATGCATCCTTAATATAAAAATTTCTGCCAAAAACATCTAACAATGACACCGGAGATTCAATAATAATATCTTTTCCATTATCTCTCGCTTTTGGAGTCTGATATATTTTTGCACCAGAATCATAATACTTTTCCAAATCCACGGATAATACATTAAATATATGATTTTCAAATCCCAATCCTAATAAATCACCCATATACCATTTATTGTCATTTATATGTGGGCCAACTACATAAGTTTGTCCTAGCATAATATACTCCTCTCCATAACATTATTTAGTTTCATATGCAATTTAAAAGAGGATCTCACATGATCTCTTATTTTCTGTATTTTTCTGAGAGATAACTAATAATTATCCATCATTAGGAGATTTTAGAAACTAAAAATTATATTTGTATGTTCAATGCACGTTATGTGCATATCATTTCGTTTTGAAAGAT
>OQVQ01000813.1_pt1 | contig 13742 bp, 16 predicted proteins | sample 1691491 | NCBI WGS metagenome assembly OQVQ01 (sample SAMN03418252, study PRJEB22391) | human gut metagenome | biome: human-gut; feature: organic feature; material: feces | host: Homo sapiens | place: Tanzania | collected 2013-01
CTTTACGAGGAGGAGAACCCGAGCGGCACTCCGCTGATGACAGCCTCTATCGTATACCGGAACGGCACGTCCATTCCCGAAGACGGCATTGCCAGGTTTGACGGACTCAAAATCGGCGGCAGCTACCATGTCTATGAACTTGACAGCAGCGGCGTAAGCTATACAGTGCTGACGCTCAGGCATTTTCATGAAATGTATCCCGATGATGAGCTTTATCTGATCGTCGGGAGCGATATGCTGCTGTCACTGAAAAGATGGAAGAATTTTGAGGAGATAATGCAGCTAGCTTCAATAGCGGCAGCATCACGAGAAAACGGGGATTTCGGTGAGCTTTCCGAATGTGCCGATGAACTGTCCCGATACGGAAAGGTCAGGCTGATAAACATAACTCCGTTCCCGCTTTCTTCCACGGAAATTCGTGAAAAAATTGAAAATAAGCTTGATATCTCTTGCTATTTGCCCGAAAAAGTTGTACAATATATTCGTGAAATGAAAATTACCGAAGGTGAATAGCTTGGATAACAACGAAAAGATCATTGAGATACTGAAGATAAGATTATCAAAGAAAAGATATATCCACAGCAGAAATGTCGCAGACGAGGCGAGAAGGCTTGCGGAAAGATACGGCGGAGATCCCGAAAAAGCGTATACGGCGGGGCTTCTGCATGATATCTGCAAGGAGATAACGCCCGAGGAGCAGAAGCATTACGTTTCGCTCAGCCTGAGAGATGTCAGCGAGGAGGAGAAGAAGGTCCCCGCACTCTGGCATGCTGTCGCAGGGGCATATTATTCGGAATTCGTTCTGGGATTTCATGATGAGGATATTCTGAATGCAGTGAGATATCATACCGTGGGACGAGGCGGAATGTCCCTTCTTGAGGAGATAGTTTATATGGCGGACCTTACTTCCGCTGACAGAAGCTACAAGGATGTCACAAGAATGCGAAAGCTTGCCGCATCCGACCTCACAAAGGCGATGCTTGAAGCGGTGAAATTCTCCGTTTCCGATGTAATGGCTAAGGGTTCGCTTATACCCGTCCACACGATAGACGCATATAATTATTATTCGCAGAAATGCAAAGGAGGAAGTCAATGACTCAGCAGGAAGCTATTAAGATCGCCGTTTCAGCACTTGACAGCAAAAAGGCGGAGGATATAAGAGTTATAAAGGTCGGAGATATAACCGTTATTGCGGATTATTTCATCATTGCCGACGGAACAAGCACAACTCAGCTGAAAACTCTCGCAGACGAGGTAGAATATCAGCTGAAGGAATCGGGTCTTGAACCGCTCAGAGTTCAGGGAACGGGTCAGTCCAACTGGATCATAATCGACTACGGCGATATCGTCGTTCATGTTTTCCGCAAGGATATGCGTGAGTTCTACAATCTCGAAAGACTATGGAGAGATGGTGAAGAGGTCGATATTTCAGCATACTTAACATAAACATCAGCGGGGGTATTAGCATGGAAGATAACAACAAGCTCGGTATGGGTATAGATGATGAGGTGAAGGCGCCGCAGATTGAGGAAATGTACACACCTCCTCACAGCGTTGACCTTAACAAGCAGGCTGCATCTCAGAACACACAGCAGAGCAGCGTCCCGGTTTACGGTCAGCCGCAGAACGGTAAAAATCCCTACAACGGCGTTTCATACGGAAATCAGGGGAATGCTCAGTACGGAAATACGCCGAATTATCAGCAGAATCCGTATAATCAGCCGCAGTATGGTCAGAATCCTTACGGACAGCCGCAGACACCCTACGGTCAGCCTGTTACGGGAACTTTCGATAATTACGATGTAATGCGTGAAAAGGGAAGAAAGCTTGCACTCGGCATTGCGATAGCGTATATGGTCATTGCAGGTATTAATATTCTCGGTGCGATCATCGGCTTTTCAGATAATCCCGCAAAGTCGGTAGGACGTATAATCGGAAGCATATTGAATATTTATTTTGCGTACTGCTTTATGAACGGCGGAAATAAAACAAGGCTCTTTTTCGGAATTACGTCGATCATATCTGCTGTTTTGTATATTTTGATGCTGCTGATTTTCGGCGGAGTCATGTCGTCGGTCACCGGATTCGGAGCGCTTTACACAACCATAATGTTGATTGTTATGCTCCCGTTTCTTGGATTCAGCGGATTTGTCACATGGGCGACTCTGTTCAACAAGAATGTAAAGGCATTCTGCGGCGCACTGTAAATATCGGTGAATACTTATGGATCTGAGAAAGAAAACGGATATGTTCGATGAGCCGAATACAGGTCTTGATTATGAGGTGAGGGAGAATGATGCTGCTTCGCCTTTGTATAAAGATGAGACTGTTGGATTTGATATGGACAATGACCTTACCGACGATCAGCCGTCGGATATCGAACAGATCAATATGAGCATATATAATTCTCTGAGTGCAGCAAGGACACTGAGCATAATAATGTCGCTGTTTGTCGGGGGAACGCTGTGCTTTGCTTTTGCACCTCTGGGACTGGCAGTGATTGTAGGCGGCATATGGGCTGCCCTGAAGCTGAAAAACGGTGCAGGCTGGGCGAGATCGGTGTGTGCGGTAGTATCGGTCATAAATATGCTTTTCGGAGTCATTGCTGCCGTGGCTTTTGCTTCATCGGCAGCGGAAGCTGAGTTCGATGCGGCAACAGGAGCTGTCCTGCTGATATTTTGTCTCCTGTTTTTCATAATACCTGCTATTGCACTGTATAAAATGTATGTGCCGAAATATGTCAAAAGATTTTTTTACAGAAATAAACGGCGGTAAAACGCCTATATAGGTCTTTTCAGACCGTGAGCGGCATTGCCGTTCGGAAAGGATTGATAAAAATGTCAGAAAAATACAACCACTCTGAGGTTGAAGCCAAGTGGCAGAAATACTGGGAGGAAAATCAGACCTTCAAGACTGATGTGTGGGATTTCTCCAAGCCCAAGTACTATGTCCTGGATATGTTCCCCTATCCTTCGGGTGTGGGACTTCATGCCGGACATCCCGAGGGATACACGGCTACTGATATTGTTTCCCGAATGAAGAGAATGCAGGGCTATAACGTCCTTCACCCTATGGGATACGATTCTTTCGGACTTCCCGCAGAGCAGTATGCAGTAACAACGGGAAATCATCCCAACGGATTTACTCAGGAGAACATCAAGACTTTCTCCAAGCAGCTGAAGGAGCTTGGCTTTGATTACGACTGGTCAAAGATGCTTGCGACATCCGATCCGAAATTCTATAAGTGGACACAGTGGATATTCAAGCAGCTCTATCTGGACGGCTATGCAAAGTATGTTGATATGCCTGTAAACTGGTGCGAGGAGCTGGGAACGGTTCTTTCCAATGATGAGGTCATTGACGGAAAATCCGAGCGCGGAGGCTATCCCGTTGTAAGAAAGAATATGAAGCAGTGGGTAATAGATCAGCCTGCATTTGCAGAGAAGCTTCTCGAAGGACTTGACGAGATCGACTGGCCTGAATCCACAAAGGCTATGCAGCGCAACTGGATCGGCAAATCCACAGGTGTTGAGGTCAAGTTTGACATTGTGGGCGGCGGTGAGTTCAGCATATTCACCACTTGTATCGAGACTATCTACGGTATCACATTTATGGTTCTTGCTCCCGACGGCGATATCGTTAAGTCACTCATGCCCCGCGTAACCAATAAGGAAGAGGTTCAGGCGTACATTGACGAAACACTCAAGAAGAACGATATGGACCGCACCGAGCTGAACAAGACAAAGTCCGGCTGTGAGCTGAAGGGCGTTACCTGCATAAATCCCGTAAACGGCAAGGAAGTAAGAATGTTCATCGGTGATTTCGTTCTTGCAAGCTACGGCACAGGCGCAGTTATGGCTGTTCCATCTCACGACCAGCGTGACTTTGAGTATGCTGTTGCACACAACATTGATATGATCCAGGTCATTGACGGAGATGAAAAGCTCGGTCATGTTGATGTTTCCGAAAAGGCATTTGAAAAGGGCGAGTATCTCGGAAAGGGATATAAGCTTATAAATTCCGAAGAATTTACGGGTCTTACCGTTGAAGAGGCAAAGGAAGCGATCACCCTGAAGCTTGAAAAACTGGGTGTTGCAAAGCGCACTGTAAACTATCATTTCAGAGAGTGGATATTTGCACGTCAGCGCTACTGGGGCGAGCCTGTTCCTGTCGTTCATATGGAAAACGGTCAGATACACGTTCTCGATGATGATGAGCTTCCTCTTATTCTCCCCGAGCTGGAGGATTACAAGGGCAAAAACGGCAAGGCACCTCTTGAAAATGCCGAGGAATGGAAGAAATATGACCATAACGGCATCAAGGGCAAAAGAGAAACCTCCACAATGCCCGGTTCAGCAGGATCGAGCTGGTATTATTTCAGATATATTGATCCCAATAACGACAAGATGTTTGCCGATCCCGAGCTGTTAAAGCACTGGATGCCTGTTGACCTTTATATCGGCGGTCCTGAGCATGCGGTAGGTCATCTTATGTATTCACGTATCTGGAACAGATATCTTTATGACAAGGGTCTTGCTCCTACAAAGGAACCTTTCAAGAAGCTTGTTCATCAGGGAATGATCCTCGGTGAAAACGGCATCAAGATGGGCAAAAGATTCCCTGAATTCGTTGTAAACCCCAGCGATATCGTAAGGGATTACGGTGCTGATACCCTCAGACTTTACGAAATGTTCATGGGACCTCTCGAGGTTTCAAAGCCCTGGAGCAGCACTGCTGTTGAGGGTGCAAGAAAGTTCATCACAAGAGTATGGAACTTCTTCACTGAGCCTGCCAACATTACCGGGGATAATGACGGCACACTTACAAGAGTTTACCATCAGACCGTTAAAAAGGTCACCGATGATTTTGAGGCTCTTGCATTCAACACTGCTATAAGCCAGATGATGATATTCGTAAATGCCGCTTATAAGGCGGGAAAATGCCCTAGAGAATATGCAGAGGGATTTATCAAGCTGCTTTCTCCGGTTGCTCCCCATGTCTGCGAGGAGATATGGAATATTCTCGGTCACGATAAGACTATCGCTTACGAGCCATGGCCTGTATGCGATGAAAACGAGCTGACAGTCGATACTATTGAAATAGCTGTTCAGGTAAACGGCAAGCTCAAGGGCAAGATCTTTGTCGGTGTCGATGAAGATCAGGCTTCAGCACTTGAAAAAGCAAAGGCTGTTCCCGAGGTAAAGGCATTTATTGACGGAAAGACTATTGTTAAGGAAATATATGTCAAGGGAAGAATAGTAAATATCGTCGTAAAATAAGCCTCCTGCAAATTATCCTGATTTTTTCTGAAAATTTTTGATAAAGACTTGACAAATGCGGCAGTAGTGTAGTATAATGTACAGTGTTACATCAGAATTGCATAAACCGTTATTTCGGTGCAATTATTGTAAACCTCTGCTGCAGGGCAAAGGGAGGGAATCATAAATGGCAGAAATTCGTGTTGGTAAAAACGAATCACTCGAAACAGCTCTGAAGCGTTTCAAGAGATCCTGCGCTAAGGACGGCGTAATCGCTGAGGTTCGTAAAAGAGAACACTATGAGAAGCCTTCGGTAAAGCGTAAGAAGAAGTCCGAAGCTGCTCGTAAGCGTAAATATTAATTCTTAATATCAAATCGCTTGAATAAGGCGGCGGCTGTTCTTATGCCGCCGCTTTTATTTATTCTTTGGAGGTCTTTATGTTATTTACACCCACAAGAGCGTATCTCAGCATACTTGACGTTACTCCCGAAATCCTTCGTGAAATGGGTGTTTCGGCACTTATTCTCGATATTGACAATACAATGACCACGCATGACAATCCCAAGCCGATAGACGGGCTTTTCGATTGGCTGGACGATATGCGCAGGAATAATATAAAAATGATGATAGTTTCAAACAACCATGTCCCAAGAGTGACTCCGTTTGCGGAGCTGCTGGGGATAGATTTCGTTCCCGAAGGAGCAAAGCCGCTCACAAGGGGATATAAGCAGGCGGCGGAAAAACTGGGTGTTCCGAAAAAACAGATATTGACGATAGGCGATCAGCTGTTTACCGACATTCTCGGGGCAAAGCTTTTCGGGATAAGATCGATCCTCGTGAAGCCGATAGAGCCTGAGAAAACCCGCTTTTTTAAGTTCAAGCGGGCGATGGAAAAACCGTTTCTGCCGAAGAAATATGCAGGGGATCATCTGCCGATGATCGACGGAAAAGCAATTTTACAGGGGGATAATCATGGACATTGATGCAATAAAAAATATCATTGCGGAAAATATGAAGAAGGCATTTGAACAAAACGGCGGAGATACTTCTATATTCAAGGACGGCAAAAGCCATTCGCCCGATGAGATAATTGATATGCTGGACGGCGAGATGCGAAAGATCGCCGAGGCTCAGGATACCGAGTTCAACAGGGAAAAGGAGCAGAGAAAGCAGGCTGCCGAAGCAAAAAAGAAGTTTGATATAAACGAAATTATTGCAAGAATAGACAGCGAGCTGCCGCCTAAACCCATGATCAGGCTTGTCCCGAAAAGAGTGGGAAAGGTCGGCGTGTTTGAAAGCAAGCTCGGCGGCACACCGTATATGCCGAAAGATTACCCTTATCCGCTCGGCACAGGCGAACAGCATGAGGGAAAGCCGCTCAGACTTCTGGCACAGCTGAATTTTGAGAAGCTGCCGCATATCAAGGATTTCCCCGAAAAGGGCATACTCCAGATCTATTGCAGCGATTTCGGCGATGATCTTGTTTACGGAATTGATTTTGACGATCTCACTGTCCAGAACGGCTTCCGTGTGATCTATCATGAAAATATACTGACGGACGAAAGCTTGCTTATCAGCGAAAATGATCTTCCCGAATTCTCGGATGATTACTGTGCATTTCCGTTTGAGGGGTCATTCCTCCTTGAAGCGGAGGAGCCGTCGGAATGTGCGGCGACTATCCATGATGCATCTTTTTGGGACAGACTGATGAAATACTGCGGAGAAACAGCGGGCTGCGAGCCGAAATGCTTTGCCGATATAGAAAATGCAGGCTTCGGCGATCTCGATTATCTTTGGGACGAAAGAAGCAATAACGGCAGCTGCATGGGCGGATATCCGTATTTCACGCAGGACGATCCCCGATACAGTGAAGAATATGAGCGTTTTGATACGCTGCTTTTGCAGATCGACAGCTTTTATGACCGTGAAACAAAGGACGAGATCATGTGGGGAGATATGGGCGTAGGCAGCTTCTTTATCCCGCTTGAAAATCTCAGAAAGCTTGATTTTTCGGAGGTTATGTATACATGGGACTGCTGCTGACAATATGAAAGGAATGATAAAATGTACGCAAAATTCGGACCTGCTGGAGCTGCGGAGAGCTTTAAGGAAATGGGCTACAAAAAGTCCGTTCAGCTGCCCGAATATCTCGCAAAATTCGGGCTTGACCACTTCGAATATCAGTGCGGACAGGGCGTAAGAGTCACCGAAAAGGCGGCACGGGAGATAGGCACTGCACTCAGAAACGGCGGAATATCGGTATCTGTCCATGCGCCGTACTTCATATCGCTTTCAAGCGTCGAGGAGGAAAAGCGGCTCAACAGCATAAACTATATCCTCCAGTCAGCGAGGGCGGCGGACATGATGGGTGCCGACAGAATAGTTATCCACAGCGGTTCATGCGCAAAAATGTCCCGTGAAGCGGCACTGGAGCTTGCGAAGGACACTATGCGCCTTGCAAAGAAGGCTCTTGATGATGAGGGACTTTCGCATATCCACTGCTGCCCCGAAACTATGGGAAAAGTCAATCAGCTCGGCACGCTTGAAGAGGTGCTGGAGATATGCACAGTCGATGAAAGCTTCATTCCCTGCATAGATTTCGGTCATCTGAACGCAAGGACATTCGGCGGCATAAAATCGGCTGAGGATTACGAAAAAATGCTCGATATGGTTGAAAACAAGCTCGGACATGACCGCCTGGCAAACTTCCATTCGCATTTCTCGAAGATAATGTTCACCAATCCCGGCGGCGAAAAAAAGCATCTGACATTTGCGGATAATGAGGGATTCGGTCCCGATTATGAACCGCTTATGGAGCTTGTTTACAAGAAAAATATCCACCCGATCTTTATCTGCGAATCGGCGGGAACTCAGACTGAGGACGCAAAAACAATGCGTGACTATTATTACAGTCTTATGAAATGAGGGAAGAAAATGATCGAAATACTGGTTATGAACGGACCTAATCTGAATCTTCTCGGTGAGCGTGAGCCGGGAACATACGGCAGCGACACATATGCGTCGATATGCGATGAGATCAGCGAAAAGGCTGCGGCTCTCGGCATTCACTGCGAATTTTTCCAGTCAAATCACGAGGGCGGGATGATCGACAGGATACATGCCGCAAGACTTGATAAAAAGGGAATAATCCTGAACGCAGGCGCATACACTCATTACAGCTATGCCATCAGGGATGCAATCGCTGCGGTGAAGATACCCGTCGTCGAGGTGCATATGTCCAATATCCACAAGAGAGAGGAATTCCGCCACACAAGCGTCATATCTCCCGTATGCGCAGGTCAGATAGCAGGCTTCGGAAAGAATTCCTATATACTCGGCTTGTATGCAATTGACGAAATCATAAAAAATAATCAGTAAAATTTGTGCATATTTTTATTCCGCGCGGACAAGTGTGTACGCAATGTGTTGAATTGTGCAATTTTATTTGATTTTTATAAAAAAAGGCTTGCAAAATGCAGAGAAATATAGTAAAATAAATATCAAGACATCGGGGCATTATATGCTTGTGCATGTGGTGTGCTTTTTCCCGAGAAGTTTTGATTTATGGAGGTAATTTATGATAACAGCAGGCGATTTCAGAAACGGCGTTACCTTTGAAGAGGACGGCAACGTTCTCCAGGTAGTCGAGTTCCAGCACGTAAAGCCCGGAAAGGGAGCAGCTTTCGTAAGAACCAAGGTCAAGAACGTGATCACAGGTTCCGTAGTTGAAAAGAGCTACAACCCTTCTGCTAAGTTCCCCTCTGCTTTCGTAGAGAGAAAGGATATGCAGTATTCTTATAACGACGGCGATCTCTATTACTTTATGGATCCCGAGACTTATGAGCAGGTGCCTATCAGCCACACAGAGCTTCCCGACAACTTCAAGTTCGTTAAGGAAGAAATGATCTGTAAGGTTTGCTCCTACAAGGGCAAGGTATTCACTGTTGAGCCGCCCAACTTTGTTGAGCTGGTAGTAACAGAAACTGATCCCGGCTTCAAGGGCGATACAGCTACAAATGCTACAAAGCCCGCTACACTGGAGACAGGCGCTGAGATCAAGGTTCCTCTCTTTATCGACCAGGGCGAAAAGATCCGTATCGATACAAGAACAGGCGAGTACATGGAAAGAGCATAAGCTCTGACTGTGGAAATATAAAAAGATTTTCTTCTAATAAAGGAGGCTGCGGCTATGAAGCTGAGTGAAAGAGTATCTTATCTTAAAGGTCTTATGGACGGTATGGAACTTAAAGATTCCAAGCAGGGCAAGGTTCTTTCCCTGATGGCTGATATCCTTGCTGATATGGCTGAGGAAGTTCAGGATATGCAGGATCAGATCGATGAGGTCGTTGATGTTGTCGATGCTATCGATGAGGATCTCGGTGAGATCGAGAATGACTATTACGATCTTGACGATGAATGCTGCGGCGACGAAGAAGACGACGAATATGACGATGAAGATGATTTCGACGGCTTCGACGATGATGACCTTTATGAGGTTACATGTCCTACATGCGGCGATACAATCTGCCTGAATGAGCAGATGATCGAGGAAGGTTCTATGAACTGCCCTAACTGCGGCGAACTTCTTGAGTTCGATCTTGAGGACGAAGATGAGGCTGAAGAGGAAGCTCCTGACGAGGAGTGATCCTTTAAGCAAATAAAAATGATCTGCAAATCTGTTTCAGGGCGGGGTGAAATTCCTCACCGGAGGTAATGTGCATATGCACGAGTCCTCGACCGAGCGGCTGATAAAGAGCCTGTTCGCTGATTTCGGTGCGATCCCGAAACCGACGGTATAGTCCGGATGAAAGAAACCAGAGGCGTTGACGATATTCCCGATAACGGGTCATATCGCTGATTTTTCTGCCCCCGAACGATTTATGTTCGGGGGCTTTTCAGGTTTACAGGTCCTTGCGGATGCCATTGCCGCACGGAAAGGATTGATCTATATGGCAAATACAGCAGTCGGAGAGAGAAACTCCTACAAAACTAAGAAAATGGTGCTTATGGCGGTGTTCTGCGCACTGGCGTACATATCCGTTTTCGTGATAAACATTCCTGTTTATTCGTTCCTGAAATATGAGCCGAAGGACGTTATCATCGTTATCGGCGGATTTCTGTTCGGCCCTGCGGCGGCACTGCTGATGTCAGTTGTTGTGTCGCTGATCGAGCTTGTGACCATAAGCGACACGGGCATAATCGGAGCGATAATGAACATCATTTCAACAGTTGCCTTCGTTGTGCCTGCCGCTGTCATCTACAAGAAAAAGCATACGATGTCAGGTGCAGTTATCGGTCTGATAACAGGCACGGCTGTAATGGTCGTTATGATGCTTCTCTGGAATTATCTTATCACGCCTATTTACATGGGAACTCCCCGCGAGGTCGTTGCGGGAATGCTTCCGACAGTATTTCTGCCGTTCAATCTTCTGAAAGGATTCATCAACGGAACTATCACACTTCTTGTTTATAAGCCGCTTGTAAATGCGCTGAGAAAAACATCAATGCTGCCGCCGTCAGATAAGGCTGCTGAGGTGAAAAACAAAAAGCATCTTATCGGAATATACGCAGCTGTTGCGTTCGTCCTTGTTACATGCGTGATGTTTGTCCTCGTTATCAACGGAACTATCACACTCGGAGCATGATAAGGTATTGACATATCCCGAAAAATGTGATATGATTGAAAAAGGAAATGAGGTTCTTCCTTCGGAGATGATCCGAGAACCGCTTATTTGAAAAATAAGCCGATGACTTCTGCTTTTTACGCAGAAGCTGTCGGCTTTTTTGTTTGGAGGTATCGTTATGCTTTTGGGAATATCGGTCGTGCTGCTTGCAGGATTTGCTGCGGGAAAGCTCGCAGGGAAGTGCAGGATCCCGCCTATACTCGGAATGATGGCTGCGGGAATAATCATCGGGCCTTACTGCCTTGATCTTATCGACGGAACAACGCTTTCCATATCCGCCGACATACGTAAGATCGCACTTGTCATAATCCTCGCAAAGGCGGGATTATCGCTGAATATTTCGGATCTCAAAAAAATCGGACGGCCTGCCGTGCTGATGTGTTTTCTGCCCGCAGCGGCGGAGATCCTTGGAATAACGCTGCTTGCACCTCATCTTCTGGGACTCAGTACGGGCGAGGCTGCGCTGCTGGGTGCGGTCATTGCATCGGTATCGCCTGCGGTGGTTGTGCCGAGAATGACGAGGTTCATAGATGAAAAGATAGGCACGGAAAAGGGCGTGCCGCAGCTCATACTGGCAGGAGCGGCGGCAGATGATGTGTTTACGATCGCAATGTTCACTGCATTTGCCGGACTGCTGAAAAGCGGCGGATTTTCGGCATCGTCACTGCTGAATGTTCCCATATCCATAATTTCGGGAATTGCGGTGGGTGCAGTGCTTGGAGTGCTGTTCGGAATGTTCTTTGGAAGGTTTCACTTCAGAGATTCGGAAAAGATCATTGTTTTTCTCGGAATATCGCTCCTGCTTGCCGCTGCGGAAGGCCTTCTTGACGGAATATTCCCGTTCTCAGGGCTTATCGCTGTCATGAGCATGGGAATAGCGGCGAAAATACGCCTGCCCGAGGCTGCTCCGAGAATGACCGTTAAGCTGACAAAGCTGTGGTCAGCGGCAGAAATAATGCTGTTCGTGCTTGTCGGAGCGGCTGTTGATCCTGCATATGCGGTAAGCGGTGGGTTAGGAGCTGTACTGCTGATACTTGGCGGACTGGTTTTCAGGGCAGCCGGTGTTTTCTGCTGCCTGATAAAAACTCCGCTGAATGCAAAGGAGCGCCTGTTCTGCATGATCGCATATATGCCTAAGGCGACCGTTCAGGCTGCAATGGGCGGTGTTCCGCTTGCTATGGGGCTTGCGTGCGGCGAAACAGTCCTTTCCGAGGCTGTCGCAGCGATATTTATCACTGCTCCGCTCGGCGCATTCGGCATTGATCTGACATATAAAAAGCTGCTTGAGAATAATAATGATGAATAGCTATCTGGAAATGTATGGGAAAATTAACGTAATTGTCATAAAAGTTTACGAGGATGAAAAAGAAAATTGTTTTATATTTTTTTCATTTGTGATACAATATATCAATAAAGCGGAAATCCGAGGATATTTATAATCTTTTATAAATTTGTTTCCTTGATTTTATTGCCGATGAAAAACGGCTGATTTGCTTTATTGTCTGCATGATCCGGCTTGCAGATAAAATATAGATAAGACTTATGATGTAAATGTCAGTTTACGGTGTTCAGTGTATATTTGCGGATTTAGTCATAAAACGAACGGCGGTGTCATTGTGAAATATTTTGGAGATGAACTGTCCGCTATGCATAGGGAGTTGACCTCTGTCATCAGGAAAGCGGACGGTTTTGAGCATGGAATGGATCTTTTCCTCCAGATCCACTCAATGCTTCATTCGGGGGAAGTTTCAGGAACGGGAAAAAATAATATAGATGGTCTGACGGATGATCTTAAACCGGAGGAGTACTATATCATGCCGGGGGCAAGGGACGAAACTATCGCATGGAGCCTTTGGCATATAGCAAGAATTGAGGATCTGACAATGGGCGTACTTGCCGCAGACGGCGGTCAGGTGTTTGACGAAAGCTGGAAATTGCGCATGAAAACAGCATTTACCGACACGGGCAATGCTATGACGGATGATGAGATAATGCTGATAAGCAAAAATATCGTTATCGACGAACTGCTGAAATACCGATGCGCTGTCGGAAAGCGCACCCGAGAGATATGCGGAGCTCTCAGCAGCTCTGATATGAAAAAGCGTGTTTCCGATAAGAGCCTTGACAGGATATTCTCGGAAGGCGGAGTTACACCGCAGGAAAACTCTGTCTGGCTGCTTGATTTCTGGGGCGAAAAAGATATTGCAGGGCTTCTTCTTATGCCTGCGTCAAGACACGAGATCATCCATCTGAATTCGTGCTTTAAGTATAAGGACGATATCAGAACTAAAAAACGGTTTTATCGTGAACAATAAAGGGGACGACATTGGATGAAATCCATCAGAATGCGTTATTCGGTCTTTGCGGCGGCAGCTGTGCTTATCACTGCTGTAATAGTATCGGTCATAGCTCAGCTTGATCTTGGATCTGTCAGGACCGAAAATCTCAACGAGATCATGACTATGATCTGCATCAAGGAATCGTCGGCTCTCGATGAAAAACTGGTTTCTGCCGAAAATTCCGTTAAAGCAGCTGCTGATTATGCTTCGGGAAAGTATGCGGCAGGGGCTGATATATCTGCATATATGGGCGATATTTCCGCTGTTCTGGAAAGTCTCGGCGAGGGCTGCGGCGCATCGGCTGTGTATGTGTGCGTCAATGATACGGCAGCAGGCAGCGATAAGCTGATCCTGAGTTCAAGGGAATCGACCGCTAAAAATCTTACCAGATCATTATCGTCTGATTTTGACAGCTTTTATTCCGAAGATAATGAGGTCCAGTGGTCTGCGCCGCATAAGA
>OQVQ01000814.1_pt1 | contig 13736 bp, 12 predicted proteins | sample 1691491 | NCBI WGS metagenome assembly OQVQ01 (sample SAMN03418252, study PRJEB22391) | human gut metagenome | biome: human-gut; feature: organic feature; material: feces | host: Homo sapiens | place: Tanzania | collected 2013-01
GAGGAAGTATGAAAAAAGGTATTATCGTACTTTTGATTACGGTGCTGGCTGCTGGTTTTGTCTTTGCTGCAGAGCCAACGCTTTCAGGAAGTGTTTCCACAGAGTTCAGCTATGATTTTGATGGAAACCATGAATTTGGTTTCAATAAAGAGGGTGCCAGAGGAAGTTTGAAGTCGGAATTCACATTCCGTTTCGATACCATTTCGGTTACAAAGGGTTCGAAGGGTGAGAATCTCCCCTATGCTGAAGTCGAAGCCAAGGTTTCTTTGGAGTTCAATAAATATGAGTTCACCATTGATGGAAAGACAGAAAAGGATAAGATAACCGCGGCTGGTGGTACAGATCCATTGAAGCTTACATACACGGCTCAGATTACAAAGGCCAACATCGTTGGCGAAGGTTGGACGATCGACCTCCTCAAGGCTGTTGCAGGTTCCGACTATGCAAAGGCTGCAATCGACCTCAGGAAACATACGGATAATAAGTACTATGCACTTGACTTCGTCTACGGCTATGAAAAGGCTGATGGAATCACCGTAAACGTAGACAAGTACGGCAAGGTTGCTGTTGGTCTCACTGGCGACAAGGACAAGGTTAATGCTTCGATCTTCGCAGAGACCGCCGCAGACCTTCTCAAGTTCGATGACTTCGCTCTGCAGTTCGCTGCTACGTTCACAACGAAGAACAAGAACCAGATGTTCGGCGCTTCTGCCAAGGCTGCATACGAAGCGGACATGCTCTCTGCTGGCGTTGCTGCTGACTTTGGTTATGCAGCAGAGAAGTTCAATGCAGATGTTGCTGCAAACGCAAAGTATGAGCAGGAAGAGTTCGGAGTTTCCTTCGATGCCTACTATGCTACATCTGCAGAAGCAAAAGACAAGGATGGTGCTGCATTCGATCATGAGATCAACTACCTCGGTGCACAGGCTGTTGCAGATGCAAAGGTCGTAAAGACCGATGTCACCGTTCAGGCCTTCGACCTCCTCGACGATCCTGATGGCGGTGCAAAGGGAAAGAAGACCCTCAACGTCATTGCCCACAACAACTACGTCGATGGTGTCGATGTCAAGGTTTCAGGACTTGACCTCATCAACGATGCAAGGGACGTAAGCGCAGAGGCTACGATAACCCTCATCGAGGATTTCTCGATTGGTGTGTACGGCAAGAAGCTCATCAACGAGCAGGATCTTGGCGTTGACGTAGAGTACTCAGGCATTGAGAACATCGGCATCGCCGGCGGTGCAGAGTATGTCATCAAGACCAAGGCACTTTCCTTCTACGGACAGGTTGACTATACAGCAGACCTCTTCACAGCTTATGCAAGAGCTCAATTCGCAAAGGTGATCGATGTCGATGGCGCGCACCTTGGTCTTTCAGCTGGTATCGAGTCAACGAAGCTTGTTGATAACGCAACTCTCTCCCTTACATGGGCTCCTCTCAAGGATGGAGAGACGACCAACGACGTGCTCAACAACAGCTATGGCAAAGTCATCGCTGCTTGCAAGATCAAATTCTAATTAAAAAGCACATCATATCAAATAACAACGGGTCGCTTCGAAAGAGGCGGCCTGTTTTTTATTATCTAGGCGCATGTATATTGCAGAAGTGAAACGACACATGCGTCTAGTGTTTTGTCAGAGAAGTTCTTTGGTTTTTCCCGCAAGGTAGATAGGGATGTTCGTAAAGGCTCCATCTTTGCGGTAGCCCCGCTTGGAAAAACGCAGTGCATTCCTTGGATGATTGGATGCAACGTATCGCTTGAACGAGGGGGCGGATTTGTCCTCTCCTCCTTTTGCTTCAATGGGAATAATCTCAGTTCCAACCTGAAGAATGAAGTCAAGCTCACTGTTTTTGTCAGAGTAGTACCTAGGATCGACTTCGAACTGTCCACGGAGCTGTTGCAAGACGTAATTCTCTGTCAGCTGTCCTTTGAATTGGTAGTCGGTTTTCAATAGGATTGCACTGTTATCGATGCCAGCCATATGCTTAAGAAGACCTGTATCAAATACAAAGAGCTTGAATTGATCCAATTTGTCAAAAGCAGATAACGGATGTTCTATTTTTGAAACATTGTAGACCCTATTAATCATTCCAGCAGAGACAAGCCACTCGATTGCTTCTTCAAAATCTCGAGCTCTGCCACCCTCTCGTACAGCACCGTACATGAATTTTTCGTTTGTTTTTGCAAGCTGAGAAACGATGCTACGGAACACCATGAGTATACGTCCGCTATTAACTTTGCCATTGTGTTTGGAAAAGTCGTTTTCATATATTTCGATGAGTTCCCTTTGAATCCGTGAAACTCTCTCAGGGTCTTTATGATTAATCCAAGACTTCACGCATTCAGGCATACCTCCTATTATGAGGTAGTTGTCATAGACCTCAAGTAGTCTTCTGTGGAAGATTTCCTCGATTTGCTGCTCTTTTTGAATGTTGTCGTAATAGCTGTGGAATGAAGGATTGGTCGCCTCAAGAAATTCTCCAAAGTTCAACGGAAAGAGGTCTAACAGATTGACCATACCAACTGGATAGGATTTCGGCTCCGCTAAAAGAGTCCCTAGCAGACTTCCAGCTGCTATGACATGATATTCATTTGCCTTTTCCTTAAAGTATTTGAGAGAATTCAACGCCTCTGGACTTTCCTGAATCTCATCAAAGATAACTAGAGTCTCTCTTGGCAGAATCTTCTCTCCTCTAATCAAAGATAGCAACTCAATGATACGCTGAGGTTTTTGTTGGATTCAAAGATGGATTTAAGTTCATCTTCTTCGTCAAAATTGAAATAGACGAAGTTTTTTATAGCATTGTCTCCCAAATTCCTTCATCAACCATGTCTTGCCAACCTGTCTTGCTCCTCTTAGAACAAGAGGCTTCCGTTCTTCATCGTTTTTCCAATTAAACAAATCCTGAATAGCATTGCGTTTCACGACAGCATCATCCTTTTTAGGTTCATGGTATTGTTGCACGTTTTTCTGAGGTTTTTAACTCTATTCAGCACATTTTTCTTGAATTTACCAGCGCAATATATCACATTTTTCTAAAACATGGGTACTGAGTTTTTACCAACCATGTGCAAAAAGAATTTAATGTCAATATGTCAATATCGTTGATTTGTCATAGGTTTTCCCTTTTCTGTTTCCTACATCTATAGTAAACTTGGACTTAAAGCGTTGTCTGGTTTTGAAAGTACCGAACAGAAGATATGGGGATTGTGGCAAACTGCTACAATGAGGGTAGCGTTTGAGCCACGGTATTCTAATGCTTTGTAAAGATAAAGATATACACACAGACCACATTGCAAGGTGGCAGTGAAGACCCTACTTTGTTGAAGTGTGTTGTTGTGCTGACAAAGGAGATGCCAAATGGATATCGATGGAAAGATTTCAATCATGGATGCCTTTAGAAAAGGAGAATCTGTACAGTACAGACGTTGCGGCGAAGTGCAATGGCATGACTGCAATGGTGGCGAATGTTTTGATTTCGCCGACTACGAGTACAGGATGAAACCAAGCGGCGATGACAATAATCTTATGACCAACCGTCAACTTTCAGAACTTTTGGCCAAGGGCTACGGACAGGTTTGCTATAAGACTTTTGAATCTGCAAGTATCGACCATGCTGTCCCCCTCAGTGAAGAAAACGAAGAGGTTTCCGAAACGGCGTCTGTTCGTCCGTGGAGTTCAGACCAATGGTTGAAACCTACTGTGGATATTTATGAAGAGTACATGGACAAATGGAACTCATTGTGGAGCCCTGTCAAAACATCCTGGGAAAATCTACATATCTAGGAGTGTAAAAAGGTTTCCAACTTCACAAACCCTCGTATATAAAAGTGGTTTTTACAGGCAGTAAGAACGCACGGCCTCCTTTGCCAAGTTTTGGAGCTTGCCAAAAGGAAAGGCTCGTGTGTACCCAAACACTCTCGTGTGATAGCTCGATGGCCCACGCCTCCTTCAGAGCATCCTCTGGCAAAGTGGAAGGGATGAACAATAAGATAAAGACCATCAGAAGGCAGGGATATGGGTATCCTGATGATGATTACTTCTTCTTGAAGATCTTCGATGCTAGTAGAGAGACTTATGTCAGGAATCCTAAATCCCACAAAATTCAGGACTGAGCCACTATTTCAAGTGAAAAGGACATTGTATCTGGAAACAACATCATTCATGTCATTCCCGCATGAAAATACCTACTGAAACAGCTCTTTCCCAAACTGGAAGATTTAACTGAATCTAAAGTCTAATAATCGTAATCCAGTAGTTTTCGAAAACTGTTGAATGATTCCACAAACGTTCAGACTTTTTTCTCTTTCCATTCGAGACTAATAGAGGAAGTATGAAAAAAGGTATTATCGTACTTTTGATTACGGTGCTGGCTGCAGGAATGGCTTTTGCTGATTTCAGCGGTGATGCATATGTCCAGTTCAATGCTGATCTTGATCAGAAGAACTATGGTCTTGCAAACGGAACCGATGTGTCATTCACATTCAAGATTGACTCTGAGTCCGTCAAACTTGCAGGAGAAAATCCTGTTCATGTAGAAGTCGAAGCTGCTGCAAATCTTATCGTTGATTCGACTGTAGGTACAGGAGATGTCCTTATTTGGAGTTCAACTGACAAATATGGCCTTGGTCTCGTATTCAGCATCAAGAAGGCTTTGATTGTAGGGGAGAATTGGTCTGTAAGCGTCCTTGGAGCACAGACCTCTGCATACGATTATGCAAAGACATCTTCCTATTATGTAAAGACAAAGGCAGTCAAAGATTCATTCAACAATGTCAAATACTATACTTGGCAGCCGGCTTCTTACAAAGCCTCTTATACAAAGGCTCCTGGTGTAACGGTCAACTATGATGGCTATACTGCAAGCTTTGGCTTCAAACATACAGAGGCAGATGGTACAGCATTCTCTGCAACGATTCAGACAAAGGAATTCGCTTTCTCTGACGAAATGGTCAAGGTCCAGGCTGCTGCAGAGGCTAGCCAGAAGGCTGGCGCAAAGGCAAACATTGGAGCAAGTGCAAAGGCTGCATTCGCAGTTGAAGATGTAGCAGCAAGTATTGCAGCAGACTTTGGCTTCGAAGGTATTGGCGACGATGCAATGAAGTTTGCATTCGATGCAGCAGTTGCAGCATCATACAACTTTGTAAGCACAACAGCTTATGTATTCAAGGGTGAGAAGCTTTCTGATGATTACAAGGATCTCTATCTTGAAGCAACAGCTGAGGCTGACCTCAATGCATTTGAAGTTCCTGTCACAGTTTCCGTTGGAGCAGAGAACCTCATTGATAAGTCTGAAGCAGGAATTGGACTCAGCATTTCTGCTGAGTATGCACAGGATGCAATCGTAGCCGGTGCATCTTTTGGCATGAACCTCAAGGATCAGTCCTGGAACGTCAATGCATACGGAAAGTATGATGCTGAAATCTTCACAGCCGGTGCAAACTTTGCAATCGACAGCACAAAGGCAATTGGTCTTGGTGCATATGTTGAGACTTCTGCAATCGTAGAAGGTGCAACGTTTGGTCTCAACTATGGTTTGAGCAACGACTACGCAATGTACTATGGCGGCCACTACTGCACAAGCAATGCAATCAACACAAACGATCTTGGTGCTGAGAAGCTTGGAACAGTCGGTGCATACTGCATAATTGGTTTCTAATCCAAATCCAATTGGGAAATGGCTTTCAGGTCGCTTCGAAAGAGGCGACCTGTTTTTTACTACTGTAAAATCAGCATGTATTTGGAAGATACGTACTTGCTTATTTCTTTAAAAGCATCTGGCAGTTCGGATGTCCACATTCGACTCAAATCGAATCTGCAATCTACTAGCCTTTCATACAAATTGTTGCAGGAAATAAAATCAGATTTGAAATCTTTTGTGGATTTGCTTCTTGTTATCTCTCTTACACTAGCTATTTTGGAACAGGCCTTTACAAGTTCGTCTTCAAGGTTTTCAACTTGCGGAAGACATATAACCTTCGATGAACTTACGTGTGCCAGAACTATTTTTATATTGTTCAAAAGAACATCGTTGAACCCTTTGTCTGTATCAAAAACAAATACAATGATACTTCCAGATTTGAAGGTTGTGACTCTTGAAGCAATCTTGCTTTGGAGGACATTAAAGACTGTTACTTTCCCTGGAAGTATAAGTCCATGTCGCTTAAGCTCGTTGAACAATCTCTCTTCGCATTGACCTTCTACAAAGTATCTAACATCCATAATCACCCCAAATCATCGAGCAACGTATCATCAGGAAGAGATTCGAAGACATCGTTTTCAACTGCAGATCTAAGACTAAGTCTGTTGTTCTTGATTATTTCAGAGGCGGAAATCGCGCCTATTGTATGGTTTTTATCTTTGCACCTCCTTAGAAATGTGTAGGAATGACGAGGAAGGGACATTTCAAGGATATCGGTATTATGTGTGGTGAAAAACAGTTGGCTATCTGCTTGTAGATTATAGATCATAAGGGACAGTATGCGTTTTTCTATGTCGGATTGGACGAATGAGAACTTTTCATCTATGTAGTACATGCCGTATTTGTGAAGCATAAGCATTACAAGGGCCGATGCAATGGATACCCCGTCAGCTGTACCGGTAGAAAGCTTATCCCTAGCCAAAAGCTTTCCATTTTGAATTATGATTTCATCTCTTCCTCGCTTGATTATGTATGAATCAGCAAGATCCTTTGACTCAACGATATCTTCAATTGAAGGATCCATCGTGCGTACCACACTTCTGAGAACTTTTAACAACAGATTCCTTTGTTCGGAATCAAATGATGAAATAGTCATGTCAGGAGTCAAAATCGAGGTAAACAACAGACTATAAGAGTCAAAGAGTTTTGGGATTTCATCTGTAACGTTCGAGAATTGCTTTTGGTTGAGCTTTTCGATACAAGACTCATAGGAATCCCGCTTACCAATCGGAACGATTTTTGTGGCCAAATTACAGGTTCTGAAGCCATTTGAAGTTCCTTTTAGACGTATCAGAGAACCGTTGACAGCACAATCCAATTCGAAGGAAGCTTGTGCCGATGCATCGGAAATCAAATCTTCAAGTGCATAGGCTGGATATGACCCAACAAAGCGGAATATAGATTCCAGAACCTTTCCAAAAGCCGTCTTGCCTGTTGCATTCGATCCCATGAGAATGTTTATACGTTTGTAGCGGAAATTTGGGTATCCAGTTAGGTTTTCGCAATCAAGAGAAGAATTGACGATTTTCTTTGGATAGCTGAAATTGATAGAGAAATTGTTGAAACATAATAAATTATCAAGCTTTACGTTCAGTATTACCATCTATAAGCCTCTGAATATTAGATTAATTATTTTAAACTAATATACATTATAATGAGTGATGATTGAAAAAGCAAGTTTATTTGAATACTGTATTAAACGTTCACTATGACAAAATAGGCCACCTCAATCCTGAAGTGGCCTATGGTTTGAATCGTAATGCTTATTGGATTAGAACTCGATTGTTGCTGCTGCAACGATCTTGCCGTTTGAAGCTGTCTTGAGTGATGCGAAATCATCGGCCTCGAAGGAAGCTCCGCTCCAACCGAGTGAAAGAGTGCAGTTCTCAACGATAGCACCGGATTCAACTGAAACAGCTGGTCTGATTGCATAGAATGCAACCTCGTCTGCGCTTGGAATGAAGTTGACTGAAGCACTTCCCTTGATGGTTGCAACCTCAAGAGCATAGGATGCGTTTGCAGCAATCTTCATGCCAGGATCTTTTGGATTTCCCTTTGCGTCGGCATTGAGAGGAACATTCCAACCGAACTCCGCACCAACTGTAAGCTTATCGACAGTTGTTCCAACGGATGCCTTGTAAGCAGCCTTCTTGAAAGCCTCTGCCTTTTCGTTGAGGTAAAGACCATCGACTTCGCCTGCGACCTTGAGAACGATCTCCTCTGCCACTGGAATGTCAGCACCGACCTTGGCCTCTATGATGTACTTTGCGCCATTCTTGCCAAGCTTGTCTGAACCAAAGTATACAGCACCGTTTACGATGTCATACTTTGCATTTGCAAGAACATCCATTGCAACAGTCTTAGACTCGTCCTTTGCAATATTGAGACGTCCATCAACTGCGAGGTCTGCAGCAAGTTTGTCAGCTTCGTAGTCAGCCTTGACAGATCCTGAAATCTTGAATTCATTCTTCTCTGCAAGCTGGTCTCTGTTGAGGTTGAAGTTTGCTGCTGCCTGGAGTGTAGCACCTTCAGCAAGCTCATATGCCTTTGTCTCTGCACCAACGTAAAGAATCATGTTCTTTGAAGCTTCTACGGAATCATCGAGAACGTAGTAATATGCGCCACCGCCAGTGAAGGCAACTTTCTTCGTAATGTCATAACCTGCAGCCTCTGCAGCAGCATCATTCTTAAACCATGTAGGAGCTGTTGTCTTTGATCCCGTAGCTGCTTTTCCATTGACAATCTTGTTGTTGAATGCAAATGCCACGGTATAGCCATCATAAAGGACATTTACACCACCTGCATCAACAGATGTTCCCAGCAACTGATCATCGGATGTCATATCGAACATTGGTCCAACATAGGTTCCGAAATACTTTGCTGTTGTGAAAGATGATGCATAATCGAAGAATCCCTGAGGTCCAAGGACATCAATCGTGATGTCGTTGATGTGGATGTTTGCCTTGGTGAGCTTGAGAGTATCAATCTTTGCTGTGAGATCACCTTTCTCTTTTGCATTCTTGGTTGCGATCGAAGCCTTTGCCTCTGCACCAATCTCTGCCCAGATGTCTGTCTGATGCTCAGTTTTGTCAACTGTGGCTGCATCAATCTGGAAACTGAATGTATACTTCATCTCCTGTGGATTTGCATCGCCGAATCCATAACCTTTGCCTTCGTCAAGGTTGAACGTGAACTGGGTGGCAGCTTTGCCTGTAACGCCAGCAAAAGCCATTCCAGCAGCCAGCACCGTAATCAAAAGTACGATAATACCTTTTTTCATACTTCCTCCAATAATTTCGGGGCTGGCCAAAGACCAGCTTTTTCCCTTTTTTCTCGTTATACAAGCGTCATTCTAACAATGACCTTCATAACTGTCAAGAAAAACAAAACAAAACGCAACAGGTTACAGCCTCTTTGAGGAGTTTTTTGCAATTTTTATGCAGTTTTCTCCAAAATAGGAAACTAAACAATGTATGCAATCTCGGCCGATTCCACCGCTTCGTTCCAGTCCGCCACTCTATATTCACGAATCTGAGCTTGAACTTTAGACCCAACTTCCCTGCCGTCAAGCATTGATCCAAGACCCAAAATAGTAGAAGGAATTGGAAAGACCACACGTTCAACTCCCCTTCTTTCAAGCTCGCGGTTCATGAAATCGAAGAGCAGTTCGAACAATCCAGCACCCCTACTCTCCTTTTCTATATAATAGAAGAGCACGCACGCGGCATCGCCCACCACTTCAAAAGCCAACGTTCCGCACAAAGAACCATCCTTGTAGGCACAAAACGCCTCTTTGTTCGAAAACGCCTCCAGTACCTTCATCACAACAGGGTCGCTCACTTCACGCTTGATGGTCTCAGAGACATCGGCCTCAATGGATTCTTGGTGAACGATGTCGTAATTGGCCATGATTTCGAATGCCGGCAAGCTATCCGCATCCTTCTCAATACCGATATCTTTGTTGTTGAACAGCCTGCGGTACCACGAAACGATATATGCGCCCATCTTGCGGTCTTTGAATTCGTACCACTTTGAAAGCGCCCCTTCGTGGAATTCAAGGACAGCTCTGAACCTGCGGAAAACCCCTCGCGCTCCTGAATTGAGGGCGAGGGAGAGCTCGTTTCGCAGCTTTTCGTCGTCACAGACCTGCACGAACGAACACATAAGCCTGTAGCCGTCTGCACTGGTCCAGTCCGGAAGGCTCACGAAGTTGTGGGAATCCACATCATCGAAGCTCTCTTCAAGAATCTCTTGAGGATAGACGTTTCCATCATCAAGACAGAACACGCTTTCGAACTCCTGGTTCTCCATTCCGTAGGCGATCTCAGACAGCGTCTCCTTTGACAGTACAGGCAGTTTGATTCTTTGTTTCATTTCCTTGAACCCTCTTTTTCTTAGTCTAGCACATGGGAAAAACCGCAGAAAGTGCCAAAAAGTGCAATTAATGCTCTTAAAAACACCCCAAAAGGTGCAATTAAACTCAAAAAAACATGCCAAAAGGTGCAATTAATGTTATAATGAACTTATACACAAGGAATTATAGCTTATGAAACGCAATGCAACTGAAAAACTAGTGAAATGGAATGCAAGCAGGCGAAGAAAACCCCTCATAGTCTGGGGTGCAAGACAGGTTGGAAAGACGTATCTGGTTCGTGACATATTCGCAAAGACCTACTATCCTGACAACCATATATACATAGACTTCAAGATAGAGGATTCATTGAGGGAGTTCTGCTCCCAGACTGCAAACGCTTCGAAGATAATCGAGCAGATAAGTCTTCTCAATAGAAAACGGATTTCCAAGGAAACCCTTCTGGTCTTCGATGAAATACAGGAATGCCCCAATATCATTTCCGCTCTCAAGTACTTTCAACAGGATTTTCCAGATATCCCGGTAATTGCAACGGGCTCAATGGTGAGAATAAAAATCCAAAGGATTCTTCACAAACGGGGAAACTCGAAGGTTGAAGAATTCCTATTCCCTGTTGGGAAGATAAACCAACTGACCGTATATCCAATGACTTTTGATGAATTTCTCATGAACTCAAATGGAATGCTGTATTCCAAAGTCTTGGAAGCGTATGAAAGGAAAGAGCCGCTGGATGCCAATGTGCATGAACTGGTTTTGGATGAAGTATACCGATATCTTCTTGTTGGAGGAATGCCGGAGGCAGTCAATTCGTTTCTGGAAAGCGGAGACCTTTTGGAAACGCTGTCGATTCTGAAGGATTTGTACGACAACTATCTGTCGGACATGGAACTGTATCAGACAAGTCAGGAATCGGCGCTCCGCTCAAGGGCATTGTTTTCCAACATATACGGGGAACTGAATAGAGAATCGAAGAATTTCTCACCCGGATTGATTGAAAAAGGTTCCAAGACAAGGGATTTCAACTCACCAATCCAGTGGCTGACTATGGCTCAGATAGTGCACCAATCATTCCAGCTCAAGGAACATGTCACAATGCCTCTGATAGGAGATGATGATTCCAACTTTAGACTTTACCTTGGTGACATTGGAATGTTCTCTTATCAGAGCGGAATCAATGCAGCCTCATTCGTATCAAGCCAAAGGGAGAACACCCTATCTGGAATCTTCTTCGAGAACTTTGTGGCAAACGAACTCGTTGCAAAGGATATCAAGCTCTTCTATTGGAAAGGAAAAGCATCTTCCGAATTGGAATTCATAATAGAATCAAACAACAAGCTTTTTCCATTGGATGTAAAAAAAAGAAGAGGTGTTCTCAACTCACTTGAAAAGTTCGCAGCGCACAACAAGTTCGAATTCGCAATAAAGGTTTCGAAGAACAACTACGGATACTTTTCAGAACAAAAGGTAATGACGATTCCGTTCTATTTTGTACCTTTTCTTGCAAACGAACTGAAAACTGGAAGCCTAGTTGCACCTCAACAGTAAATCCGTGCGTTATCCGTGCGCCCCGTGAGTCCCATGAGACCCGTAGGCCCCATAAAGCCCATGCGGTCCGTGCGCCCCATAAGCCCCATAGGCACAACGATTGCTTTCATGGCGCACCAAGGCGCATCAAGGCGCACCAGGACGCATCAACCTTTGGAAGAATCCTCGTGTTCCAAACACTCCCGTACTTGCACTGACGAAAATCCTAATTTTGCAAGAGCCTGGCGCAACTCATAAGAGGAAAGGCTCTTACCTTTTGATGCCGCCTTGGAAACGATTCGCGAATACGCCTGTCGCACCAGCGAAGACACATAGTCATAGTCGCCATACATCTCGTCCAAGACCTCGGAACATACAAGACGGTCAGCACCTTTTGCAGCAAGGCGAGCCAGGACAAGGGACTTCCCTTCAGGATGGCGGCGGTTGGAGGAACGAACGAATGACTCAACATAGCGGCGCTCGCTCAACGAACCATCGTCAACGAGATCGTCCAAAACTGAATCTACAAGAGCGACATCATAGCCTTTGCCCAAGAGCTTGGTCTTAAGCTCGCATCTGTTGTGTTCCCGCAGGCAGAGATAACGCAGGGCCTGCTGCCTGCACATAAAAAAAGGAGAGCCGGCTCCTGTGGGAACTGGCTCTTTCCTTGTGTTCTCTTCCATACAAAAAGGAACCTCTGAAGGTTATCTCTTTGAGAACTGGAAGCGGCGTCTTGCACCTCTCTGACCGTACTTCTTTCTTTCGACCATTCTTGGGTCTCTTGTAAGGAAGCCGTTCTCGTGGAGGACAGGCTTGTTGGCCTCGTTCTCTGCAACGAGGGCACGGGCGATGCCATGGCGGCATGCACCTGCCTGACCAGAAGGACCGCCACCGCTCACTGTAATGACGATGTCGAACTTCGTGAGAGTATCGGTGACATCCAAAGGCTGCTTGACCTGATAGATGCAAAGAGGATCCTTGAAGTAGTCTTCAAGCTCTCTTCCGTTGATTGTAATCTTACCGTTGCCTTCTCTGAGGTAGACACGAGCAACAGCAGTCTTTCTGCGACCAGTTCCCTGACCAAGGTTAATGTTCTTTTCTTCTGTCTTTGCCATATCCTTACCTCTTAGAATTCAACCTTAATTGGCTGCTGTGCTGCATGTGGATGCTTGTCACCAGCGTAGACCTTCATATTGGTGAAGAGCTTGCGTCCGAGTGGTCCCTTTGGAAGCATTCCCTTGACGGCGTGCTCCATTGGATAGGTTGGCTTGCGGACGACCATTTGTGCGTATGTCTCTTCCTTCATTCCACCTGGATACATTGAAACGCGGCGGTACATCTTGTCCTGTGCCTTGTTTCCTGTGAGAGCTGCCTTCTCTGCATTTATGATAATGACGTAATCACCCATGTCCTGGTTTGGGACATATTCCGGCTTGTTCTTGCCACGGAGAATGTTTGCTGCCATGACTGCGACACGTCCGAGCTCCTTGCCCTCAGCGTCGATCAGGTACCATTTCTTCTCCATTGTCTGCGGCTTTACAAAAATTGTCTTCATAGTAAACACCTGTACAATAAGTAGTAATGTTCTGTGCCGTCCCAAAACCATTGGATGAGCAGTCCTTTGGCAAGCGACCCGTCCATTTTGGCCTTCACACCGCAGAACCCCGTGGGAAAGGGGTTTGAGTCCCTTGGTGCATGCTTCAAAGACGGCGCACGAAGTTGATAATATATTTCAACGGCACACTTTGTCTAGTGGTTGCGCGCTGAACTTTCAAATCTTTTCGAATGCGGCGGTTGCGGTGGCGAACGTGCCGGTGCGGCCGGTGTCGAACTTCACGTCAAGGACCTCGCGTCCCCCGAACTGTCGCTTGCCCGTTATGGTTCCCTCCCCGTAGAACTGGCTGCGGATCCTGTCGCCTACCTCGAACTTCACACTCCCTAGCAAGACCGATGTCTTTGAGGCCTTCTTCACCAGGACCACCCCGCTTTTGGCAAGCGCTCCGTTCTTGTTCCTTATGTTGTATTTGCCGGCTTCAGACGGCTTTGGTCCGCTTGGTTTTTCAGCCTGGTCCTTCTTCTTCCAGCTGCCGTAGTTGCCGTAGCCACCATACCCATACTGGCGGGTTCATGTGCATCC
>OQVQ01000815.1_pt1 | contig 13692 bp, 16 predicted proteins | sample 1691491 | NCBI WGS metagenome assembly OQVQ01 (sample SAMN03418252, study PRJEB22391) | human gut metagenome | biome: human-gut; feature: organic feature; material: feces | host: Homo sapiens | place: Tanzania | collected 2013-01
GTCTTTTATCTTTTACTAGGATTGTCTTTCCTTCACTGTATGCCTGAATAATAGGTATTAGCTCTGCTACTTCTTTATTATTCATAATTAACCCTCCAACTCTATATTATGTACATCTGCGAAATAATCTTCTGCCTCTTCCTCTGTATCGCAAGTTGCAATAAGTCCATCGGGATATGTATCAAAATATCTAACTACCTTAAATTTTGTCATACTCAATCCTCCAATTCTTTTTTAGCTAAGCATAACTCATTTTGAAGGTGCTTAGCTGTAGCTTCACTTATTTTTATTCTTTTAGTTCCTAATATCTTAGAAACATTATTAATGTGAACTATCGCTTTTTCTTTGCTCATTGTTTATTCTACTTAGTTTCAACAAATTCAATAATGTACTTGTTTCCCTTATGAACACCCTTGATTACTGGAACTATGTTATCATAGCAAGTAATCATCAAATCACCATTTGCAACAGATACTCGAAACTTGTCAGTACCCATTGCCATAAAGTTACTTCTTTTCATAATTCTCTCCTTTTTGCCCTCTCCAATTACAAGAGAGGGTGGTTAGTTAATCTTTTTTCGGCTTAATGCCCCATGCAAGGCATCCGAATCTAACGTCTGTATCAATGTTTTTACCATCAAATACAATCTCTTCTCCACCAATAGACGTTAGAGTAATGCCGATTGGCAATGAAGGATAGAGATATAGTGGAATCAAACGAAGCCCAAGAGTATTTTTCTCGTTGGCAACCTTCTTGTCAAATTCCTCTTTTGTAAGATGTCCCTTATCTAATTCAGATTGTAAATAAGAAATTTCTTCTTCAATATCTTCTTCGGATTGCCATATTCCAAAATGCAAAGCCTTACACTGACTTTCCGTAAGAGCATTCCAATCAATGTCTTTCTTAAACTTTTCTTGAACTCTTTGCCAAGAATCATTGAGAGTTTCCTTTTTAAATTCTTCGTCCCAATGGTATACTTGAATACACGCAATTTGGTTTGCAAGCCATTTCAAAGTATTACTAACTTTGTCTTCTAATGAAATTTCTTCCATATTACTTATATTTATGTCCTATAAGGACAGTTAATTACTCTGTTACTTTCTTTATGCTTTCTGAAAATGTTTTGAGCCACTGAGTATCCTTTTCGGCAGCAACTACAGATTTATTGTAATGCTCCAAATTATACTTCATAGACTCTATTAAATCAGTGCGATTAGCTTGTTCTTGAATCCACTTATCTTTAGGGATGATATTCTCAACATAAACATGGCGGCAATCGAAATCTAAACTTTCAATTAATTGACTTTCCATAAAGTCCTTGATACCTTTGTAGTCTTCAGAAGGAGGAATCCAACTTCTTACTTTAGAGAGCATTGCATTGTATCTGTTTTTGAGAGCTTCATTCTCATTAACTCTATCCTCATTACCCTTGATTACACCATTGACATAAATAATATACTCCGCTTCAAGTTCTTCTTTTGTCTTAGGTGTTGCAAGATGCTTTTCGAACTCTGCTTTTGCCTTTTCATATCTCTTTTTATAAAAATCATTTGGACATATCTTGTCTGGAATTTCGTATCTACTAAGATTAGGATATTTTCCTTCAAACCTTGTGTAAATACCGAAGTTACGCAAGCAACTATTTGCGAATTGCTCAAACGTTATATCTTCACCATCATATATTGGTGCTGTAAATCCTGTTGGCATATTACTATCTATTTATATCCTTGCGGATGGTTAATCAATGTTATTACAATATTTAAAAATTCTATATTTAACACTACTAAGGAGTGATTCTATATTTGCTTTTGCATTTGGAATAGTATCAATACATTTAATATTACTATCTATTTTATCAATATACACACCAATAGTAGACATAAAATCCTCACGCTTCTTCAATGCTGCTTTGTAATCAGCAGCCTTTTTACTAATATAACTATTGACCACAAAAGTTATACAAATAATTGTTACAATAATAATAGCTGTAATACATCCTAAAATCATAATCAATTAATTTATACCCGAAGGAAGTTCATTAACCAGAATCACGTTATCATTTGTTACGTTGATTCCATTAACTATCTCTACTTTGTCTCCATGCTGAAAGCAGACCTTTCGTTTGCCTAGAGAACTCAATACTTTTGCTATTTGTTCTGATGTCATATTCTTGCTTTATACCTGAAGGTAGTTAAACTTTAAGTCATTAAATTCTCAACTACATTTGATAAAATCCTTACTTTGCCTTGCAAAAACTTAGGAAGATTATCGAAATCAGATGGTTTTAATTTTATAAACCACAATATACCTTTTACTATCAGTATTGAAAGAATAAACAATAATACTGTTATTGCGTATATTGGAAACTTCATAATTGCTATTATTCTTTTCATACCTACACCTCCAAGTCTGAATTAAGATTTAAGCCAAAGAGAAGGTGCTGTAAATCTGACACACTTCTTACGTCTCTTAGCCAAACTATATTATCATTTACACCTTTGTAAACAGAGTAACTATTATACTTCTCACATAGTATTATATGATAGCTGTTGTTGATGTAATCTCCTTTATCTTTCTTCCACCCATTTTTCTCTAGAATCTCTTCTGTAAGACGAACAGGCTTCATATCATCAACACCAACAAAGCAGTATATCAATCCTTCTTTAGGGCAAGACAAGTCAAAGTATATTCCGTCTCTTGGCTCTTTAATAATCATGATTTTGTTGTCGTACATGACCACATCACCAACTATAAATTTCTGTTTCATACGCTTTACTTTTTAATAAGTTAAACACACCAACCACACTCACCCACAAACAACTTCTTTTCCAGCTCCCTACAGATAGTATTATACTCGTCAACTGTTATATTGTAACGTTGTAATACTTCTGATGTAGGTAATTTAGGTTCAAAGTACATATCCCCACAACCATAAGGTTCTTTTGCTTTTTCATTATGGTCATACACATCACCAAAATCCATACTATTGGCAGCTATACCATTAATAATAAATACTTCTAATTTACAAGGTAATGAGTGAAAAGGTTTAATAATTAATTTCATAGCAATTGACAGTTTAACGTGTGCCTCACGTTTTAACGTGGTTTCTTTTTACGTTTGCAAAGGTAGTACTTTGTTTTCAATAATGCAAGAAAATGAAAGAGAAATATCATTTGATTAACTTTAATTAAATATTGCACCCTATTATATTAGAACAAACTTTGCTATATTATTCTTTACTGTTTCTGCTTTGATGCAAAGGAAAAGATGTTAATTATTGTATCTTTTAGGATAATGGATAAGGAAAACACATATCTTTGCAAAAAAATGAACTATTAATTAATAACTGAACTTTAACAAAATGAGTGGAAATGATTTAATTTGTTTAGACAAAAAATGTCTTTTTAGCATTATGCACAGCCTTGCAAAAGTAGTATTTTGGCTTAGTATCATCGTGTTTACCTGTTCCGTGTTTGGATGGTTCGTTGAGCTTTGTAGTCCTTCAAGCCATGAATATAGATATGGGTACGAGAGAGCTGAATCATTGCACGCACTAACATTCCTCATTCTGTCTTTGCAAACATTCTTTGGTGCAATCATTCTCGATGGCTTCGCTTACATTGTAGAAGCTGCCATTAAATACCTTGGTGAGGATGAAGATGTGAAGCCACAGGTTGAAGAAAAAAAAGAGCCTACAGAACCAAAAGATATAAACTTTAGAGCGACTCCAAAGCATCTTGGAATGTAATATTATATGAGCCTCCAATTTTGGAGGCTTTTTTGTTCTCGTTCCTTCCTGAAAACGAATAAAAAATGACATGATTTTAATAGCATTTTCCCTCTAAAATAATCATGATTTTTGTTGCATATTTCAAACAAATTTAGTACCTTTGTAAGGTAATCGAAGAGTGGTTACAAAGGTTATGCCGAACACCTTAAAGAGTAGGCAAAATGAAAGTCCAAAGTACTATGAGAGCTTTTGTTTCGATTAGAATTTGGAAAATCAGATTTTCGTTCACTATAGAACTTTAGTTTGATTTCCAAATGGGATGATGGCACAAACATCATCCCAACTTTGGACTTTCGTTTGCAAAGTTAATATTTTAATTCTTCACAACAAAAAAAACAATAAAAATGAATGTTAACTGCGAAAAGACAAACAAAAGAGGAGGATTTCGTGTCGGCTCTGGTCGAAAAAAGAAATGTGTTAAGCGCATAACTTTCTCTGCAAACCAAGAGGTCTTAGATATTCTAAATACCTTGGAATGTAACCAGAGTGACTTCATTTGTCAATGTATAACAGAAAAGGGTAGGGATATTTAATCCTACCCTTTAGAGTTACAATCGTTCCACCTTGTCTGCTATTCTTCCTATGCGGTTGAAAGCTTGTAGCATCGGCTTATGCCATTTCTCCTGTCGTTCATCAATAGACTGGAGATACATCAAACTTTGTGCGAGGATTGTTCTGCCTTCATCATAAGCAAGGAACATTTGGCTAGCGTTATTAGCTAATGCAGCGAAGTTGGCATTAAGGATGCTGTCGCTATTGTTTATCGGATGGCTTATGATAGGCAATTCGGGAGCTGTGGAAGATTCTTCCTTGTTGTCAGAAAAACCAATAATAGCCCCAAGCTTACCATCTATGCTTTGTATTACTTGATATGTGCCTTCTGTTGCTATCTGAATTCCTGTTAAGCGACCATTCATCTCATCGCCTGTTTCTTGGCTCATTCCTTCAAAGGCTCCTGAAGAAACACTCTGCTGATAAGATTCTTTATAGCCTGTTACTGCTGCGACTTCATCACGGATTTTTAAGCCATCCTGAACAATGCCGTTGTATTCCTCTTTTAAAGCTGTAATATCGTCTTTAGATAGCTGCCCTTTCTTAGCTTTAGACAACTTTCCCCACTTGTCGTAAAATGCCTTTAATCTATCACTCAATTCATTATCAATTCTTGCAGATAGCACAGACTGCATAAGCATCTTAGAGAAGTCGTTAGAGAAGTCCTTTGCATTGGCATTCATATCCATAAGAGTACTAATAAAGCTGCTTCGCATGGAATCGAAGGAAGTCTGGGTTAACGAATCGTACAGGTTCTGTAGCATTTCTTCTTGCTGTCCTGCTTCATCTGCCCATTCTTTAAGTCTCTGATATACGGCTTCGCCATATCCACCCTTACCTGTGCTTCTGATGATATTAACAATCTCTTCGTCTTGCAACAAAGCGTTAGCTTCTTCGGCAGTTTTAATATCGTGAAGGTTACCAGTCCACTCATCGCCATCTTTTCGTCCCATAGCTTTAGAAGCTCGTGCTATTTGCTCTTCGCTTAGCTTACCCTTCTGTCCTTTAAGTCTATTTGCGATACTTGGAGCATTCCAATAGTAGTTAAAGCTATGGTGTGCGCTATTATAACCCATTCTTGTTTGCATTGCTTCCTTAAGGTTATCTTCCTTTTTCTGCTGCAATTCAAGAGCCTTGTCTGTCTTTTCAATAGCTTTTACACCACTTGTCTTGCTAATCTCTTCGGTGAGTCTATTAATAGAATCTGTGAGTACCTCGTTAGACTTAGCAAGCTTTTCAAGCTTTTCGTTGACTTTCTTTTCGTTACCACCACCAATTCCAAGAGCTTTGCCAAAGGATTTAACTGCACTGATACCTTGTATTGCTGCACCGATATAATTACCTGATGCAAACGCACTCGCTGCACCTGTGGCACTATCTACACCTTGTGTAACATTATTCAAGGTTTTACCAAATCCAGTATTACCCAATCCAAGAGCATTCACTATGTCTTGCATCTGATGAAGCTTGCCGCTAACCTTGCCCAAGGCATTAGCTGCTATCTCTGCTGCATCCCTAAGATTATTAGAAGCCTTGTCTTGGGCTTCTTCATTCTCTGATTGAGCCTTATTAACTACCTTTGTAGCCTTGCCAACTTTCACTTCTGATACCGCCAACTCGTCAAAGAGCTTTTTAAGCTTCTCAAACTCTTGTGTCGGCAAATTCATTTTGGCATTATTAAGGATGCGGTCTTTGTCCTTGGAAGTAATGTTCTCTTTGTTTTCAGAGATATTAGCTTTACCAAGTACTGCTTGGATTTCATTCTGCTTTTGGTTCTGCTCGAACTTTGCCATACTCAACGTTCCTTGTGCAATATTAAGTCTTTCTTGTGCTTCTGCAGCTTCTTCAAGAAGTCTCTTATGTTGCACTAAGGCTTCATTGGTAAGTCCCCAATTATCCTTCTGCTTGATTACGGCATCATCAATCTCGTGAATCTTATCTGACACGACCTTCATATCTTGAATATCGAGTGTTCCAGAGTTCTGTAGCTCTTTGAGTTTCTCTCGTAGGTCTTCGAGATATGGCACGCTAAGCTTTTCCAAGTCTTGGAATACGGAATCCCAATTAATAGAATCCTTGAAGTTAGAAAAGTCGAGCTTTTTCAGCTGTTCGTCTAACTGCATTTGAGCTGTTGCTGCGCCGAATGTATCGCCCTTCAGATTAGCTTCATCTATTTTTGCGGCATACTCTTTTATGATGGCATATCTCTGCTGTTCTAAGCTTCCATATTCCTTCATGAAGTCGAGCATATCTTTCAACTCTGCCTGTTGTATCTGCTTCAGCTTTATTTGTCGCTGTTGCTCTACCATCGCTATGCGGTCTTCGGCATTCTGTGCAATCGTTTTGCCAGTTGACTTACCTTCTTTGTCTTTGACCTCTGTGGAAGTAACTTCGTTTCGGTATTCTTCATCAGTCTTTGTTTGCTTCCACATGCTAGCCTTGCGTCCCTTCTTCTCGTTGACCCATATCGTTTGGTCTTTCTTCTTCTTAGCCTCAACGAGCTTGGTAATAGAGTCCTCTATGGCTTTCTTTTCTTTGTCCGCAGAGAGATTTATTTGAGCGATTTCTTTGTCAGTCTCGTTCTTTATCAGCTCTGTTCTTCGCTTGATAACATCTTCTTCTGCTTTGATGGAATAGTCAGAGATAGTCTTGTCATAGTCTTCTCCTGCCTTGCGGATATTGCCCTTTCTAGTTTCTTTTTCGTTGGCTTCTCGCTCGGCTTTTGCTTTTGCTCTTTCGGCTGCTTTTCTCTTCTTCTCCTTCTCTTTTTCGGTTTCCTCTTGCTTACTTTCTCTATTAGAGCCAGCTGCACTCATCATTCCTAACTCTGTAGCTACTTGTTCGTAAGATTTCAGTTGTCCTCCAATATTTAGAAAATCGCCTTTCTTGTGTTTCTTCAACCATGCTTCACGTACAGCCATACTGCTTTTAAGTTGCTTATCGGACATTTTCTTTATCCACGCAGGAAGTTGGCTATCATCGTAGTTGACCTTTATATCGAATTTTAGACTTTGAGAACAAAGGCTTATTGTGTTTCTTATATCGCTATTCAAGTCCTTAAAAGTTTTGTTCAAAGCTCTAGTCTTAGCTGCTTGTGCTTCTTCTTTAAATGTCAGCTTGGCAGTAGCATCAGAAGCTTTCTCTGCTGCTTCACGTGCTTTGTCTGCACTATCTATGCTACTATGCAATGTTGTGTTTGCTTTCTCGTATTCAATAACCAATTTTAAAGTGCTAGTTTTAAGCTTTTTTACTTGCTCATCAGTTAAACCTATTCCCTTATAGTAATTATTCAGAGTACTGGTTATTCTATCACTAACAGTCTTTAATTCAGCGGAAGTTTCTTTGTATTCCTTAGAGGTTTTATCGAGTTTATGCAATTGCTCTTGGTATTGTTGTATTAAATCCAAGTCTTCTTGTTTAATAAGCGTTGTAGCAATACCTGCCTGTTCACTTGTTAGGATACCTTCTGTACCTTCCTTGAAATCCTCCTTTGCTTTATCCTTACTAGAGTTATATTCATCATACGCTGCTTGCACCTGGTTTTGGTGTTCCATCGCTATAGTCTGCTCTTCGATAACGCCAATAAGCTCTTCTTTCTTATCAATAAGCTCTTGTGCTTGGACTGCCAAAGACTCATTCTTCATCTTCGTTTCGTCAAGCTTCACGCCATATTCCTCATAGGCTGACTTCAACGCATTAATGGTATCTTTATGCTTATCCGCATCTTTGGCATTACCAAGGACAGCAAACAGAGAACGTACCTTCTCGCTTGCTTCACTCGCCTTATTCTTTAAGTTGTCGGTCTTTGATGCAAGGTCTTCCTCTGTGTCGCCAAACATAGAGAATATAGATATAGCAGTAGTAATAACGGTAATCACTCCTGTAATAGGATTGGCAAGCATTGTTGCCCATAGACCTTTAAGGCTCGTTGTTACTGCTCCAACGGTGTAGTTAAATGCTGTCTCTGCAAGAGTGGCAAGCTTTATTCCTGCTGTATGAAGACTTGTAACCAACGTATTCTTGCTCTTCGCACCTGTATTCAGATTCTCGGAAGTGGTATTGGTGTTCTTAGCAACTGTATTCGTTGTTTCTGCTGTGGTGTTGGTTGCATCCGCTACAGTCTGACCTTCTGTAGCTATCGTATTAGCCTTTTTGCTCGTTGTATTTGCTCCCTCGGCAATGGTATTACTTTGGCTCGCAGCCGTTGCGGCTTCAGTAATAGTTGTCTTACCCTCTTGAATATCTATTCCTTGCTGTACCGTATCGGCTATATCATCAGCAACAGCACCTGTCTCCTTATAGACTTCTATCTCATGCTCTTGTGCTTCACTAAGTCTTTCTGTTACGTCCTCAAGGTCTTGTTGCGCAGCCTTTCTTCTATTGTTAGCATTCTCATACTCCGCAGCAGCTTGGGAACGCTTCTGCATCAGCTCCTCCAACTTAGCTTGTTCTGCTTCATATTGAGCAATGGCATCATTCTCATTATTAGAAAAGCTATCTTCATAACCACCAAAAGATGTTGTGTCTACAGCTCCATTGTCATAGACTATCTCTTTTTCTTTTTGTTCAAGAAGTTCCTTTTGCTTTCTTATCTGTTCGTCCAGATTGATAAGGATTTCATTCTTCGCTCTTGTTTCATCATATAGCTTATCACACAATTCTTGCTGTAGTGGCAATTGCTTTTCTAACTCGTGAGTTTTAAGAAGTGCTTTACCATAATCGGTGTTGTTAGCTTTCTCTATCTTCTCTGTGAGCGCAGCTTCTGCATTTATTCTTGCTATGTCTTGTTCTTCCGACTTTTTAGCTCTTATCCTTTCTTCTTCTGTTTCCTTGGTGTTTACGGCATTTTGCCATTCTGCTTGTTCCTTCTCTGCAAGCTTAGACTGCTCTACCAAAAGGTCACGCTTCAATTGGAGCTGTTTAGCCATCTCCTCGCTGATAAGACCTTCTGATTTAGCTATCTTTATTTGATTTGCTATTCGCTCTTCGGTAACGCTATCTCCTATATTCTCTGTATCTGTGAGCGCATCACCAAGTTCACTATATCTATTTGCACGATATTCCTTAGTGTCTTTACCGTTGAGATGACGATAATCATTCTCCATCTCCTTGAATTGCGCCATCTTCGCATCAAGTCCTTTGGATAGTTCAAGAGCTTCCATTTGGTCTTTTGCGGTAGATTGAGATTGCGCTACGAGCATATCACGCTTTAGCTGCAATTGTTCTGCCATCTGTTGCGTGATAAGACCGTCCGTTTGTGCTTCCTTGATTTTCAACGATACCAATTCTTCGGCTTGCTTATTGCCTATCATATCGGTATTGCCAATAGCGGTGTTAAGCTCTTGAAGTCTACCTTTCTTGTATTCGTCAGTATCTTTACCTGTAGCAGAGCGGAATAGGGTAGACTGTGCCTTGTATGCTTCTACTTGTGCATCAAGTGTTGAAGTGATACTCTTTATAGTTGCTTCGTTCTGTGCCTTTTGTATTGATACCGCAGCCATAAGACCTGCTTTGTATGTTCCTACGGCAACCGCAGCCGTGCCAATCACCTTTACAACGGTTTCCCAATTGGCTACTAAATCAGATATTCGGTCGAGTCCCCATCCGAATATGCCCTCGGACTTCTTACCCATAGTATTAAACATTTGGTCTATGCTATCGCCAATATTAGACCATTTGCCTTGCAACGTCTTTGATTGCTTCTCCATGAGTCCACCGAACTTACCACCTTCAGCAGACATATTAATTATTGCCTTCTTAACAAGGTCTGCACCGACCTTACCGTCTGTTACCGCTTGCTGCACTTCGGCTGTTGTCTTTCCCATGAGCTTACCCAATTCTTCTGCCATAGGAATACCACGACCCATAAACTGACGCAAATCCATCGTATACATACGACCTTGTGACATTGTTGTACCATACAGGTAAACCAAATCGCCAAGAGGCACGCTTAGACCAGCTGATATGTCTCCAAGATGGATAAGTATATCGTTAACCTCGTTTGCTGCTGTTCCATAGGCTAGAAGCTGTTTAGCACCCTGAGTAATGCTACTCATATCGAATGGTGTCTTTGCGGCTGTTTCTATCAACTGACTCATCAAAGCTCCTGCTTTCTGCTCACTACCAAGCATAGTAGTGAAGGAGATTTCAAGTTGTTGGAATTGAGAGCGAACATTAAAGATATGCTCTGCTAACTGCTCGAAACCAAGACCGCCAACAAGGCTCATGGCAAGGCTCTTTGCATCGCCACCAATACGACTTAACAATGATGATGCACCTTCGCCAACGGTAGGGACTTTCTTCATTTCTCCTATCATGTTAGCAAAGGCATCGGTCATATTCTTTATATTGTCCGTTGCTGCTGTAGAGGAACCAGAGTAGCGAATATATTCCGCTTGCATATTTTGTAGCTCTGTCCTCGCCTGTTTGCCAAGACCAGTGATATTCTCTAAACGTCTTTTTTCATCGCCTAAGATAGTAGACTTCTCGCCAAGGTCTCGTTTTAGAACACTCTCTGTTCCTATATCCAATCCTCCCTTGCGTAGTCTACTCTGCATCTTAGCAATCTCAGAAGACAGCTTCTCGATATTACGCTTGGATGCATCGGCTTGTAACTCGAAGTTATAAACTTCTCTTGTGAGGTTCTGCATCTTCTTAGAGTATTCACTACTCATCACTACGGCATATCTACCCATAGCGGCACTAAGTTCTGAAACTTTCCGCTTTTGTTCTGCATATTTATCCGTAAGGTCTTGCACAATGATTGGGTCTGTTGCCTTAGTCGTCTTTAATAGCTCATCCCTAAGCCTGTTCATTTCTTGACGAGCTTTTGTCACTTCATCAAAGTTCGCCTTGATATTAAATTCTAATTCTGCCATTTATCCTGTTTTTAGACAAAATTAGAAAATAGAAAAGGGAAGGAATGCAGATTACACAAGTGCCTTTTCACTATGCTTTTAAGTGAAAAATTAAACGCTTTTCTGCTATTCCTTCCCAATAAACAGGATGATAATTGTATACTAAGAATGTATTAACACAAAAAGAATAGAGCCTCAACCCAAACGGATTGAAGCTCTAAAACATTGAAAGTATTAATTCTTTCGTGCCGCTCTCCTTGTGGCTCTACTCGCTTGCCCTGTTAGTTATTCTACTTGTCACCTGTCGGTAACTCTTCAATCAAACGCTTCATTGAGGAATACATATCCTCAAAATCCTGCACCTCGCTAAACGTAAAGTCCTTGTACTTTTCATTGAAGACAATGTAGCCTTTCAATACGGTAAGGAAATACTTGTCTATTGGTTTATCAAAAATAGGATAATAAAGACAATTCTTAATGTAATCTCCTTTACGCAAATTAAGGAATGGTACAAACATATCCCATATTATATCGACACACGAATCTTCATCAAAAGAATCATCTTCGCTGTATTTATCCTTGGTCACAATCTTATTCTTCAACATAGCAAGGATTTTTGGTGATAATCTATCAGTCAAAGAAACCACTTGTTTGAGCGTTAACACATTATCGCATTTAGTCCATACCTTCTCAACAAACTCAAATACCTCCTTGCTCTTTGTGTCAAAGCAAGTTCCGTCCTCTATCGTTTTCTTGCAAGCTATTGCCGCATCAACGAATACTGTGGGACACTTAGCAGTAAAGGTGTACATGCCTTCATTATCCTCTTGTGCCTCAAAACCGCTCTCAAACGCAGTTTGGCGAATAAGGGTATTCACGTCAACACCTATACCGCATCTTCTTAATAATTGATTAATATCTACCATATATCTTTGTCTTTATTGGGGGATGTAGCCAAAACTACACCCCACATTATTAATACTACAGTTTATTTGCGTGCCTCACCATTCGCAAACAAATCACCTTGTAAACCTCCTTTACCAAGGAACTTGTTCACGAAATAGATTTGTCCCTTTGGTGTAAGCATCGTTGTACTTGTCGTATGCAACACTCCGCTGTTTCCTGTGCGAACACCTTTCTTGATGTAGAAGAGAGCATTCTTGCCAACATATTGCTGGTTAGGAATGTTGTAACGTTCACCTTTCTTACCAAGATAGCCTTTCTCACGCAACCAAGCGAAGAATTGTTTCTCACCAATCTTATAACCATTCTGTGTAATTAGCTTTGCGCATTCACCTATCAAGCAATTACCCTTGCTACCTGCAACCGCATCCGTAAACACCTCTTTAGGCTTCATACGAACTATGGTTGCATCCTTGCGCTTGCCATCGGCTACCAGCTTGTCGTTCTCGACTTGCTTCTGTTCCAACAAAAGCTGTTGTTTCTTGTTAGTCTCAATCAACGCTCGCTTTTCCTTTTGTTCTTCAATCCATCTGTTGGCACGCTCTATCTCATCATCTATTTGGTAAGACGGAACACCCTGCATTCTTGCTCGCTTCTCCATTTCTATGAAGTAGCGTCTTGCTTGCTTGCCTTTCTCGCATTGAGACATCATCGAAATCTCCTTTGCTGCATCAACGGATAAGGCATACTCTATTCGTACCGTACCACCGATTTCTCGCTCCCCCTTTTGGGTGAATGACTGATAATCAATGTTTTCCGTCAAGTCACAACGCTCAATCTGCTTCTTTATCCAAGAAGAGAAATCTTTCCCTATACCAAGGAATCGATGTAAGCCTCTTGCGTTCACCGCTTGCTTACCATCACGTTCTTCGACCTTGATAAGTTCAAAAGCATCTACGTTGATTTCTGCATGCAGTTCCCTTGCATTGACAGCTTGCTTGCCATCATGCTCAATGATGCCCACCACCTCGACATGACTCTTCTTGGTGTTGTCTAAAACTGCCGAGACTACGGGAAGTGCCTCAATCTGGACATCTACTTTCTGATTTAAATCCATAATGTGAAAATTATTAATTAATTAGAAAGCGAAGGTGATTTTTTATTTAGCAGTTTTTAAGGTGTGCTTCTCACCGCACCGCCTTTCGCTTAAACGAAAATCCTAATTAAGCTATCTTTGAAAGTATAGCCTCATCTATTCTAATCCATTGACAGGCATCTTTCTGAAAATAGTAGTTAGAATTGTACTTCTTACCATCTACGATAATGCAATCTTCTTCATACTTGAAAGAATGGTTTCGTGTCAAAGGCACAAGGAGATACGTTTTGCCCTCTTTCTTTTCGTACACAAGGGTTAAATCAGTACCGATTACTTGTGATACAACCTCTTTATCATTTGCGCTTAAAACACCAATTTTGCCATCGTTCTCTACAAATAAAGCTTTCATTAAATCACTCATATTTTGCTGTTTAAGGTAGGGGATGATTATAGGCTCACCCCCAACAAGCCATCAATGAAAGAGAAAAGTAGCT